>Ga0209344_10000204_pt1 | contig 122706 bp, 103 predicted proteins | sample Cruoilmetagenom6_FD_187293 | JGI IMG/M metagenome (GOLD analysis project Ga0209344, IMG submission 187293) | Oil polluted marine microbial communities from Coal Oil Point, Santa Barbara, California, USA - Santa Barbara Oil Seep Sample 6 (SPAdes)... | ecosystem: Environmental > Aquatic >...
AATTCACACCTGTGCAGTTTTAAATGTCACTTTAAATAAAAAACAAATGACAAGCTTGTTAGCATGTTATGAAGCACTTCCTGCCTTTGATGATGTTAAAGATTCGCTCGATGACCTGCAAAAGAAGTATCAATTAGTTGCTTTTTCGAATGGTGAAAAAGAAGTGATAGAGAACTTACTCAATAAGGCACACATTGAGAGGTATTTTTCTGACATAATCTCTGCTGACGAAATCAAGACATTCAAACCCAATCCCTCAATCTACCATCACTTGTTGAACAGAACAAATTCAGTCGCTAATCAGTGCTGGTTAGTATCGAGTAATCCATTTGATGTCATTGGTGCGAAATCAATTGACATGAATGCGGTATGGGTAAGAAGAAAACCAACGCTTGTTTATGATCCCTGGGGCATAGAACCAGATATGGTTATTACACAATTAGGAGATTTAGCTACATTAATTTAAGATTTAATGCCATGCAATAACTTCAGGTTGCTGTAGTAAAACTGCCCAATTAATTGTTAAAACCTATGCCATCGAGCATGCGGTCAATGCTGTATTCAAGTTCAGATTTATCAATTCCAGAACGAGCCATCGAGGCCGTTCCTTTTAATAAAGTATATATACTTAATCCATTGGCTTGTGCATTGGTATCAAGGCCCATTGTTTTTGATTCAGCATCACTGATAAATAAATCAGTATATAGCTGTATTGGTAGCATATCAGCTTCTTTAAGTAATTGTTCGGCCTCTTCTGGAATGTCACCACTGATGATTTCAGACTGGCACAATACCAAGAAACACCCTTTGGTTTGTTCTGATTCACATTGCATTGAAACAATTGACATCATGTGGTTTTTAATCCTTTGTTTTAAGCTGATTCCATCTTCAAACAATAAAGCAATGTGCGGTTTCATCTTGTTATCAATGTAATATTGTGTGGCTTGAGTAAATAGTGACGCTTTGTTACCAAATGTACTGTACATGCTGGGTTTATTGATGCCCATACGATGTGTTAAGTCTGTGAGTGAAGCGCCAACATAACCCTTCTGCCAAAACACATTCATTGCAGCATTGAGTGCTGTGTTCTCATCAAATGATTTTTTTCTACCGCTACTCACTGAAATTCCTAATATTTTCAAAATAATATATGAATTGTACCTAACGGTATGTATAGAGTCAATTCATACAAACTATGACCATGTATTTGACTCAATATTAATTATTTATGACCGGTGGACATATTCATGGATAGGCAATTAATTAACCATTTATGACAGTTTTAGAAAAACTTTATAAGTTATTCTGATTTATATTTGAGGTATGTTTTCAATGGTAATCGTTAAGGCTAAAGAATGTTATAACAGTTAAGTTGAATCAAGCGTTTTAAAGTATTTGTTTTCAACTGCTCTCATTGCTAAGGGCTTGTCATATATGTATCCTTGTAAATTGGAAATATTTAGCCCTTTACAAAATTTCAGCTGGCCATCTGTTTCAATACCTTCTGCAACTATATTCAATTCAAGTGAATTTAACATCATGACCAAACCTTGGATAATGTTAATTGTTTTGATGTCATCTTTATGTCGTGGAATCATGGACTTATCAATTTTAACGGTGCTGATGGGGAATTCTTTCAGATGCGACAGTGAAGAAAACCCTGTGCCAAAATCATCCAGTGCGATTTGGCAGCCAAATGCACTGATCCTTTTGAGTGTGTTTTTTATTTTTGATGCGTTTTCGAGCAAAACAGTTTCAGTTAGTTCAAACATCACCAATTTAGGGTTTATTTGATGTTGTTTAATTTTATCAAAGATATAATCAATGATATGTTCATTGTTGAGTTGAACTGGCGATAAGTTAATAGACATGACAATGTCTGATCCCAATAGTTTTATCCATTTGGATTGTTGTTTAAGTACCTCTTCAATTAACCAAAAGCCCAATTCATGAATTAATTTCATTTGTTCCAATACTTGAATGAATTTATTGGCAGGAATAGACACAGAGTTGTCTTCAAGTCTCATCAGGGCTTCAAATCCTTTGAGTGAATCATCAGATGAATTGATGATGGGTTGAAAGTGAATTGAAAATTGATTATTTTTAAACGCCTGTCTAATTACTTCTTTTAACTGAATGCGTTCTTTTGTCGCTTGATGTAACGATGTTGAGAAAGCAACATGACTGTTGTTTTTATTGTTTTTTGAGTAATAAAGAGCGAGATCTGCAAACTGATATAATTTGCTTTTTGTTCGTGTGTCACGTGGCCAGGTTGCATAACCGATACTGACCGATATTCTTTGATAAGCTTCCCCTATGCAAACATAGCTTTCCAATGCTTTAGAAATGGCTTCACATGCCCACTGAGGGTCTACGGCTTTGGTGTCTAATAAAATGGCAAATTCATCACCTCCAATACGAGCAAATAATACATTTTGGGGAAGTGTGCTCTTTAAGATGTCAGCAAACGCTTTTAATAATTCATCACCCGTTGCATGACCATACACATCGTTAACATTTTTGAAATTATCAATATCCAGTAGTACCAATGAAAACTCTTTATCAGGATCAGCTTTGTTTAAGTGTTTGTTTAAATGTTTGTTAAAATAATATCGGTTTGATAAGCCAGTTAATGAATCATTTTCTGCCAGATGTTTTAATTGCCTGTTTGATTGCTTTAAATCAGCTTCGAGGGTTATTTTTATTTGTGCATTTAATATGGCACGTTTTAGGGCAACAGGAGACAAGTTTTCTTTTGAAATAAAGTCTTTGGCACCTAACTTTAAGCATTCAAATACGATGTCTTCATCTTCAGTAAGTGAAATGATGATAACAGCTACTTTTCTAAAGTTTATCAGTTGATTGAAGTGCTTTAGCAATTCAATGCCACTTTTTCCAGGTAAATGGTAGTCTAAAAAGATAATGTCGTAATTATTGTGTTTAACGCATTCAATACCTTGATTGACATTACTAGCAGTGGTTACCTCGTATGACAAATCGGTTTTTTTTAAACTTCTTTTTACTTGTTCACAATCAAACTCATCATCTTCAATAATAAGTATGCTTATTTTGTCTGTCACTTTTATATTCATATTGAAACGCACCGATAATTAAACCACACGGCTCCTTTGTTTTTATCACACATCAATAAATGAGAGACACCAATATTCATTGGTCCTTTTGTTGTTAATTTTAAATCAATTGATTTTGTATTTAACGGCAATAAGTGTAGGTCGTCATGTGATGAAGCATTGAGGACGGTTTTTTTCAAAATTTGATTAAATGATACCCAAAAAATTAGTTGTTCTATGTTTTGCAGTTGGTATGCTTTGTATGTGATGCAGTTAATTTTGTTGATGCAAACATCAGAAAGGGAATTGATTGTACTGAATAGTTTGACCCATATGATTGATTTAAAACTGTTGCCATGTGTTGAGATATCGAGGGGATTTTGTTTTACTTTCTGCATCTGTTAAATTGGTATTTTAATCTGCAATTATATGTCTAAAAGTACACGTTAAGAGTGTAACATTGTGAACAAGTGTGTTATGTCTGGTTTAAGAGGGGCTGGTTTAAAGCGATTGAGATGAAGTGAATGGGTGCATTTCACAGTAACATAAGCAACAGAGAATAACTCAAATGCCAAGGTATTAATTCAACAAAATCAATAACATAGATGCTGATGTTTATTTATTTTGAAAATGAATTATTCAACAATATGAAATATGCTTAAGTCATTATTTTCCGCCAGCTTGTTTGGTTGGTGGTGTGTGATCGGTATCATGGTGTTGGTTTAATTTATGTAATGCCGTTAAGATGTTACTGAGTAAATCAGGTGGTCCACCAGTCATACCTTCTTCTTCAGCCACTTCCAGTTCTCTGGCATCATATTCCCAACGAAGTAGTATTTTTATCTTGTCCGCCACATTCAAATCTTTATCATTAAGTACGTCATCAGGGCAATGGTACACACTGGTCGGATCTAACATGGCTTGTTTTATATCTGTCATTATATTCTCTCCGTTTTAATTGCCAAAAAGTTTCTTTGTTTATTCTAGTACAATTTTCTTAGTGGTGTGATTTTTATTTATGTTATTGGCATCAGGGATGCAATTTAATAGCTGGCTAAATAACTGTTTATAAGCACATTTCATATCAATTTTGACACCAATAAGCAGCTTTGCTGACATTTAACTGTGGTGTTTGCTCGATGTTAATCGTTTTCTGTTGTTAATGACTTGGATGACTTCTGACATGTCGTATCCAGCCAATTTAGTTTTGTTGGCTATTTCAGCCAAGCTGATGTGGTTGGCTTGACTGTAAGCCCATAAAGTAGCAGACCGGGTTCCAGTTCGACAGTAAGCCAGTACGGGTTCAGGGAGTTTGGCTATTAACTGTTCGAATAGATAAATCTCATCGTCATTAACTTGCGTGTTGATTAAGGGTAAAAACTCAAATTTAATTCCCTGTTTCAGTGCTTCTTTTTTAATGTCTTGGTATTCTGGTTGTCCACTCTCTTCATGATCAGGTCGGTTACATATTATGGAATTAAAGCCACATTGTTTGATTTGTTTAATGTCTGCAATGTTGACTTGTGGTGCAACAGCAAAATCACCAGTGATGTAATTGATTTTCATGGCTACAATACATTAAGTGGGATGGTAAGGTATTGGATGCCATTAGCTGATTTGGCTCCTAAGCTTCCAACTCGCATGTTGGTCTGGATTGAGGGTAAAATGAGTTTTGGAACGCTCAATGTTTTGTCCCTAGCTTCCCTTAATAACACGTAATCTTCCAAGCTTGTTTTCGCATTCAACATTTTATTGTTGGCTTTTTGAATACCAACAGTGGTTTGACTCATTGGTGCTTGGTCTTCATCAGGATAGTCATGACATAAATACATGCGAGTTTCATCAGGTAGTGTGTATATTTTTTGAATTGATTGATACAGTTGTTTGGCATCTCCACCTGGGAAATCAACCCTCGCAGTACCCAAGTGAGGCGCGAAGATTGTATCTCCTACAAACACCGCATCCTCTATGTGATAGGTGGAACAAGCTGGCGTGTGTCCAGGGGTATGAAAAACTTCAGCTGTTAAATTTCCTATTTTAAAAGATTCACCGTCTTTGAATAAATAATCAAATTGTTCACCATTAATGGGTATGTCATCTGTGGCATTAAATATTGGAACCCACAATTTAAGAACTTCTTTAATACCAGTGCCAATGGCAATTTGGCCGCCAATATGTTGCTTAAGGTAAAAAGCGCCAGTCATGTGATCTGCATGAATGTGTGTTTCTAAAATCCATTCATTAACCCAACCTTGTTGTTTAATGTAGGCAATGATTTTATCCAAGCCAGCTGTAGATACCCTGGCTGCATCCTGATCGTATTCCAAAACAGAATCTATCACTGCACATTTTTTACTGCTTTCATCTACCACAACATGTGTAAATGTGTAGGTTTGTTCATCGAAAAATGTTTTAACTTTCAAATTCAGTCTCCTTTGTAATCATTAAACTAATTCTTTAAAAAGAATGATAGTGGCTATTAAAAAAGTAAAATATGCGAATGTTTTTTGTAAGTGCTCGCTTTTAATTTTTTCAGCCATTCTTGTTGCAAGCCACATACCTATAAAGGTAGCTATTAAAAAATATAATAACATGGGAAATTGAATCTCTATTCCTGATTGAATATCACCTATAAACCCAACCAATGATTTTAAAGCAATAATGAGTAAGGAGGCACCGACTGCACGTTTCATTGGCATACCCATGAACAGCACCAAGGCTGGAATGATTAAGAAGCCACCACCTGCTCCGAGTATTCCGGTAGCAACGCCAACGACAGTGCCTTCAAAAATAACCATTATATAGTGATGCTTGCCAGGTTTTGGTGTGAGTTTGTGGGCATTTTTTAACATCATACTTGCTGCAAGCACCATCAATACTGCAAACAATATCATGATGGCCATGTCTTTGTGAATGACAAAGGGGTATGTCATGATTGTGTCGGGTATTGCAGGCATTATATAAGCCCTGGTTAGATACACTGCAATAACTGAAGGTGTAGCAAAAATCAAAGCTGGTTTAATGTCTATTAAGCCTTGTTTATAGTAGTTGTATGAACCATATAACGCTGCAGAACCAACAACTAATAATGAATATCCAGTGGCTATAACTGGGCTGACTCCCATCAAATACACCAATATTGGAACGGTCAAAATTGAACCGCCACCACCTATGGTTCCCAGAGTTATACCCATTAAAAAACCTGCAAAATAACCCACAATTTCTGTCATTCTAATTCCTTTTTTTGGTTAAAATTGCCGCGCAATGGAAATAGATAATGATTTATCTGTCTCATATATTATATTCTTCTAATATTAGAAAACCATTATATAAGAAATATCTAATTTGTAAAGCGGTTTAGGGAAAGCTGTTTAATGGTTCAGAGAAAAATAATTACTAATTAATATAAAATATAGCAGAAGTTCAATTTGTTCTGTCATTTAATCTAATACTGTACTCCCAGCTTTCACGATTGCTTTAATCAGTTATTTTGCGGTTATTGAAGTCCAGTGGGTAAAGGCTGAAAATTATGTGTGTTGGCAAAAGCAGACAAGAAGTTATTCATAGTCCATATTAAAAAATTCAATCAGTCAATATGAAGTGAAGATGCCGGGTTTAACAAGCTTGATATTAGATATGATATGGATACTGAAACATAAGATTTTAAAATTGGCCCGTGTCGTTGTGGTTACTTGGGTTGTCAGTTGTTACCGCAATTAGTTTAGTTCTTAAACTGTTGAAACCCAAGTAAGCAAAAAGCCAATAAATCAGGTATCCAATTTAACTGACTTCAGTGTGTGATGATTAAATAACTACTCCGGCTTGAAGCTCAACACCAGGACATGTTCATAACATGACATTAGTCATATACTTATCTATCGAATCAAGAGATAATCATTAAACTGATTAATTTTATATGTTTCAAGGACAGACTGAGGAGCGAGAATGAAAATTCAATTTTTAGGTGCAACAGGTACAGTCACTGGTTCAAAATATTTGATTTCAACTGAACAATCAAAGTTGTTGGTTGATTGTGGCCTGTATCAAGGATATAAAAATTTGAGAGACAGGAATTGGCAACGATTTCCCTTTGATGTAGCTTCACTGGATGCTGTGGTTCTGACGCATGCTCATTTAGATCATTCTGGAATGGTTCCTTTGTTGTATAAATACGGTTATCGAGGACCAGTATATTGTACTGAGGCTACTTATGAATTATGCAAGTTGCTGTTAACTGACAGTGGTCACATACAAGAGGAAGAAGCCAAATTTCGTAACAAACACAAATTAACCAAACATCACCCTGCTCTGCCGTTATACGACTTAGAAACTGCTCGACAATGTTTAAACCTGTTTTCAATCATTGACTTTAACAAAGCTTTTCAAATTAAAGACTTACAGGTAAGTTTGCGTTCTGTGGGACATATTTTAGGAGCAGCCAGTGTGAAAGTATCTGATGGAAATAAGTCAGTGATTATTTCAGGTGATGTGGGTCGGCCTGATGAATTGGTGATGCCAGCACCACAAGCTTTGGATACATGTGATTGCTTGTTAATTGAATCTACTTATGGTGATAGGTTGCATGAAAAAAATGATTCAAATGATAAGTTAACAGCCGTTATTAACCAGACAGTCAGTCGTGGTGGTTCTGTGTTAATTCCAAGTTTTGCTGTTGGGCGTGCTCAAACCATCATGTTTTTGTTGTTGGAGTTAATCAAAGCCAATAAAATTCCCAAATTACCTATTTATCTAGACAGTCCAATGGCCATCAATGCATCCAGTTTGTATTGTCGGTTTAATGGCTTGCATCGCATGACAGCAGAACAATGTAGAGAGATGGGTGCTTTGGTCGAATACACCAGAGAAGTTTCTGCATCAAAAGCACTGTCTGAACTTACGTATCCTCACATCATTATTTCTGCTTCAGGTATGGCCACTGGTGGACGTGTATTACATCACCTTAAACGCATGTTACCAGATTTTCGTAATACCGTTATCATGGTTGGTTATCAGGCTGGGGGAACCCGAGGACGGAAATTATTAAATGGAGATAAAAGTATTAAAATTTTTGGTATAGATACCGAAGTGAAGGCACAGGTTGAAGAGATTGATACGCTGTCTGCACATGCAGATTACCGAGAATTGATTCAATGGCTTAAACAAAGTCCCGATTTACAACCGAAACAAGTGTTTATTGTGCATGGCGAGCCTGAGGCTGCTGACGCGTTTCGTTTACACCTTAAAGATCAATTAGGCTGGACAGCACATGTACCTGATTACATGGATGAATATAACATCTGATATCAAGTAATCATGAATCGGAGCTTAAAGTTTGTTGCTTCGCTTTTTTGTGTTTTTTGCTCATTCGTGTAATACGGCCTAATATAAAACCGATTAACAATAAACCAATCACCAATATTGAGCGAGACATGGAAACATCCCACATTAAAAATTTGACCTCGACCACTTGGGTATTTTGAACGGTAAAAATGATAACCAAAACCGTAAATACTGTAATGAAGGCTATTTTTAGGTTTTTCTTTGTCATCTCATTTCTCACTTCTCACTTGATTCATGCCAGTTAAAAACTCAGCTGACAATCTGTTGCATACCTTTCATGGTTTGTTTCCTTTTAAAAATATTATACGGCTTATGCATTTCAAATCACAATTAATACGTTGTTAGGTTAATCAAAGTGACTGTGCTGAGCCTGAAATATCCTCTTCAAATGTCATTAATATAATCTAACATGACAGCATGGCATTTCAATAGCAAAGGGGTTACAGTCATTAAAATCGGTATCTGTTTTTGATGCTGTACACAGTGAATATATCCCCAAATTAGACCACCTTGGCGCAATTGATTCAAATCTGACAATACAAGTTTGGCTATGACTGTAAATATTAAGTCACTGTTGCCACCGTTTTTACATGCGTTCTTTGTTGTAGAGGTGTTTATTGATTTACTACCTGTTTGGCGTATTCGGTAGGTGATAAAATAATTTTGTCATTATGTATATATTGGAGCAGCTGTATTAAAAATAATGAGGTCTATGAATTAATACCTTATTGGCTCATGGTTGAGTGAGGTTGTATGTGTTGAAATATTGAAAAATATTGTCAGTTTTTGACATTTATGATTTGTTGTTAAATGCAAATGTGGTTGTTATATGAGTTTTTTGGCCGACATACAAGCCAAAAGCCTCTCGGCTGTACATCAATTCACATACTGTTTTCATTTCATCATTAATTCAACTAATATGTTATTAACATTGTGTGTTGAGTCTCAGCTTATAAATATATGAGCTTGAAAGAAAGGCAAATGTTTTTTTAGGTGAGTTATTTCTTAGCCAATTGAAACTAATAAAAAAATCAATTGTTGATGGAAATAACCCAAAAATTAACAATAAATAGAGGAATTTAAATGACAACTGATATAAAAGTAATCGTTGATTTTGATGGGATTGTGGCTCATGCCACGCATGACAGTAATTATTATTACACTGGTTGCGATAGTGATGTCACTTATGAGGGGTCTTGTGTTAATGGTACTACCTTAACTTTAAAACAAAATAGTGAGTATACACTTACTTTACAGGCAAAAGCGGGTAATCAATGTACTGTCGAAGGCCTTCATGGGTTTACTGACAGTGATTTAGTCTTTTCAGAAGACAGCAACTTAAACCAATTAAAATTCACAGCTTCAGTTAAGGACGTGGGTGGAAAAGATGTACATTTTGAAGCTAATTTTACTGATACAAATGGCAATGCTTGTTCTGCCAGATGGGATCCTGTCATCATAGTAGATGTAGATCCTGATTAATTGTGAAATTCAGATTCATAAATAGGAACCTAAATTAATTATTTTAATTTAGGTTCTGTTATTTTACCAGCTCATGAAATCTTTTGTTGCTTCTGCTGTGTTCCAAAAAAGGTGTATTCCTAATTTCTTCCAGTGAATAGTTTTTATTGATGGCAATTTGTAAATGTTCCATAGATTTATTTATCAAATTCATTTGGTCATAAGCAGTGGCTACTAAGAAATTTTCTAGACCGGAGTTTTGTTGGTTAATTTTTTTTGCAAAAGAAATGGCTTCATCATCTCTACTTAAATTTGACAAATAATAGGCCAATGTCGCTTGAGCCAACGAATAATTAGGATTAATTTGCAGTGATTCTTTGGCAAATTTAACCGCATTTTCGTAACAAACAAAACGTTTGTCATCATTATTTAATTTGTAAGCATCTGCTAAATTACCCCAATGTAAGAAATTATTGTTCTTGAGTTCAATCGCCATTTGATACACATCAATAGCCTCTTGGTAACGTTTTTCTGAAAAAAGCATGGTTCCTAAGTTTGCATAAGCTTTATCTGATGGCTCGAGCTTAATCGCTGATTGGGTGAATAATATGGCATTTTCCATATCACCTAATGCATAGTAAACCGCCGCTGTATTGCGGTATCCATAATGATTATTGGGGCTAATTTGAGTTAATTTCTTAAAATGATTGAGTGCTTTAAGGTATTGGCCATTTTGAAAATTAAAAATTCCATAGTGTGCTATTACATTCCAATTATTCGGTGATTGTTCACTGGCAGCCTGATACACTTCTTCTGCTTCATTTATTTTGCCTATTTTATTAAACGCTGATGCCAAACCAATTTGAGCTTTTATGTAATTGGGATTTTGTTTGATGCTTGATTGATATAGTTTGGCAGCACCTTCATAGTTACCCCGTTTCATGGCAATTTCAGCAGATAAATAATCTATTTGAGTGTTATTGGAATTGATGGTTCTCAGAAGTTCAATGGTTTCAGACATTTTATCTAACCAACTGGCGTCTTTGCTTTTGATGAATTGATTAAGTTTTACCTCAGCCAATCCAACATACGCCTCTTCATAATTGGCATCGATATTAATTGCTGACAAAAAAGCATTCATGGCTTTATTTAAATTACCCTCATGGTCATAACGGTATAGATACCCCCTGCCCTGAACATACTCCTTATATGCACCATCTAGTTGAGGCCTTTGTAATTGAAACTTATCTGCCAAATTATCTGGAATGGTCCAATTCAACAATGCCAATGCTTGGGATCTGATTAAGCCATGACCTTGGAATAATTGTTCAGCATTGATGCTGACTTCTGCGGTTTTAACTTGTTGACCTGTTTGACCATTAAGTAAATTCAATACCAGTAAACGGGTCGAACCCATGTGTTGAATGCTGCCAGTTAAAATCAGGTTGACTCCATATTTATCAGCCACTGCCTTAGGTGACTGATCAGTCATGCGGCTGATTTCTGTAGACGGGACTATCCAAGTATTCCCCAACTCACCGGCAATGGCTGACAAGTCTGTTCCAAGGTTGACTGTTAAGCCATCACCAAACAATTGTATCAAAGGGTCTCCACTGATATTTTCAAATGGTAGGATTGCTATTTTGGTGGCTTCTTGTAATTGACGTTCAATCAATTGTTGAGTGGATGCTGGAAAGATGATTTCTTTGGCACTCCACCCCAAAGCCAAAACAAAAGGTAACAATACGGCTGTTTTTGTTAATAGGTGCTGTCGTTGCCACCAATTTTTTTTGTGGGTTAAAGCCTGATGAATTTCATGTAAATGTATGCTTAATTCTGCTGAACTTTGCCACCGTTCATCTTTCTTCTTCGCCAGCATTTTTTCGACTAAATGTGCAATTTGACTCGGTAAATCTGGTATTTGTTGTTGGATGGGGATGTGTTTTCCTTCATAAATGGCTTGTTTGATTGCTGTTAAATTTTCACCTACATAAGGTCGTTTCCCACATAACATTTGATACAAAACAATACCAAATGAAAAAATATCTGTGCGCTGATCAAGGTTCAAGCCTTGTGTTTGTTCAGGCGACATGTAACTGGGGGTTCCAGTGGCTTGTTGAGGGGCTTGTTTTATGTTGTTTATTGAATTGTTTTCATGTTCAACGCCACGCGGTTTCACAAGACCTGCGATACCAAAATCCAATATTTTGATGGAGTTTTCTGTGTTGAGCATGATATTTTGTGGTTTGATATCCCTGTGAATGATGTATTTTTGATGCGCTGATGCAAGGCCATCAACAATTTGGCAAGCATAATCTAATGCGGTTTCTAACTTAAAACCTTCATCGGGTATCAATTGTTCTAAAGATTGACCATCCACCCACTCCATCACAATGTAATTGCTGTTCTCAGTCCGCGCCACATCATAGATGGTTACAATATTTGGATGATTGAGTTTACTGGCCATGCGTGCTTCATCTAACAATGCATCGGTATTGATGAGACTGGATGCTGCCAATGGACGTAACAATTTTAAAGCAACATCTCGCTGTAAAATTCGGTCTTTGGCATGATAGACAGCGCCCATTCCACCCTGACCAAGGATTTCAAGAATTTCAAAATGTGCTAAATCACCTGCTAGATGGAATGTGTGTTTTTCTCTTATTGCAGATGATGTATTTTGAGTTGTTTCAACTGGAGCGACAGTTTTGTCAGCGTCATTGGTTTGTGCTATTTGTTCATCTGGATCTATTGTTAACTCAGAATGTATGAATTGTTTTGCAACATTTGAATGGTTGGCATCATGCACTTCTGTACTCTTAAGTGTATGTCCACAAAGACTGCAAGATTTGTCATCAATTAAGTTTTCATGCAAACATTGTGGGCATGATATATGGTTTTTCTTATCCATTCAGACAATATTGTTTAGGTTGGTTTAACTGACAGTGATGATGACTAAGATAACATAAGAGTTAAATCAATGTCATATTAACAAACTGTTTGTTGAGATTTAGCCATCACAAAAACAAATGGTTTGATTTCTGCCTTGTTTTTTAGCCTGGTAAAGTGCTTTATCAGCATCTTCAAGTAACAACAATGCATTGTCACCATGTTGAGATTGATAACAGGCTACACCAATGCTTACTGTTATGGAGATAGGTTGGTGGTTTTTGTTAATTTGAAAAGATTCAGTGGCAACTCGTATGGTTTCAGCATATTTTTGTGCACTTGATATATCAGTATGGGGAAGAATTACAATAAATTCTTCCCCACCAAAACGTCCCGCGAAATCACCTTCACGTAAATGTGATTTGATAATGGATGAAAAATTTATGAGTACTTCATCTCCTGTGGTATGACCATATGTGTCATTAATTTTTTTAAAATGATCTAAGTCCAATATCAATAATGACAAGTCATGTTGCTGGTGTTTGGCATTCTGGATTTCTCGCTCCAACTCCTCATCAATAAATTGTCTGGTATATAATTGTGTTAAATCATCTGTCACTGCTCTTTTGTACAAAACAGCATTATGTAGTGCAATGCTCGTGTGAGCAGCAAAAGTGGTTAGAAAAGGCACTTGATCATGGTTAAAAGTATGGGCTTTTTGTTGGTTGTCTAGGTAAATGACACCAACCACCTCAGTACCTTGTACCAGTGGGATTACAACCACACTGCGTCCTCCACCCTGTTCAACACACTTTAGATCTTTTAATGTGGTGTTGAGCTCTGAGTCACCAATGAATAAAATTTTATTTTGTTCAAAACAACGTTCAATCAATGATTGACTGAAGCGCTTGGGTGAATCATTTGACCACTCAATAGAATCGAAGTGACGTAAGGCGGTTATTTCAAACAGTTCCGTTTGTGCGTTTTTAATAACAACAAAACCACGGTCTGCATTCAAAACTTTACTGACTAGATTTAAAGATGTTTTGAGTAATTCTGACAGTGTTAAACTGCGATTAAGTATATGACTGATGGAGTTGAGTATGCGTTGTTCCTTTAGTCTCATCTCTTGTGTCAGGATTAACTGATGTAATTCATCATCAATTTGTTTTATGAGTTTCACATTAAGTGTGTTGTCACCAAAGTTTTCCTGTAACAAAAACAACAATTTAACTCTGAAATCATTGATTTCATTTGATAATTCAATTTCATCGTTGGCATTGGTTGGGTGAAAACAAGTTTGAAACATTTCTTGAGATTCATTTTCACGCCGCATTTCATACCACATGTTTAAATTACCCAATTTGATTTCAGTGTCTGCCTCTAATGACCTAATTTCACCAGCATGTAATCGGTTATTTTCAACCCATGTTCCATAGCTTGAATTAAGGTCTTTAATCTGCGGTTTTTCTTGGTGCCATGAAAGCTCTAAGTGTAACCGGGACACGCTGGTATTGAGGACTTCAATGTCAGCCTGTTGAGAACGGCCGATAATTATTTTGTCATTTGTAACTTCTATTTGTTGACAGTGTAAATCATTGTCAACATCAACCCAAGACAAGTAATGGTTGGTATTTTTGGTCATTTTTTTACCTTAAAATAGTGCAGTCATTATGATGGGCTGTTTAGAGTATTGTCAACTTTAAGATGAAAATAAGAGTGAGATATTAAATCAGGTGAGGCAGGTTTTATGGGACTGAATTTAATCAGCTAATCATTCATAAGATGATTAAGTCTTCAAGCACACAAAAAATGATAAGTTTGATCTGTGAAATAGATAAATTCAGGCTCGATATTTGATTATGGTCAAAAGTTCTTTGTTTAAAAATGATACAATCATAGGTAACAATTTAATTTTAAGCGGAAGCTATTTTAACTGTTAATTCACAGATCAGTTTCATCAGATTGGTTCTGATTATTATTGACGAAAAAACTGTATCGAAGTATGTGAAATGATTGCAATAAATTATCAATGTACTGATGTAGTAAATGATATGTATCATTCGCATGAATTTTGGAGACAGTGAAATTATTTAAAATAAGATAAACTGTAAAAGGAGAAACACCCATATGAAAACAATTTATATTCCAGTTAGTGACCGGCCAGAATGCGTGGTAGCCTTACAACAAGGTTTTACATTGGGGCAACAATTAAGTGCCAGTATAATTGGTTGTCACATCAGGTCACACAGTGATTCTGCTGTTAACTTGCCAGCTGAGACCAAGGATTCTGATTTATACACCGAATCTTATGATCTTGCATGGGAAAATGCATTGGCTGAAAAGTCTGAAGGCAATGATTCAGTGAAAGCACAATTGTTGTTTGATAAGATGGCTCAGCAATTTGATTATAAGTTATGCAAAAAAAGCAGTGGTTCTGCTTGTGCAATGTGGACTGAAAAAGTAGGCTCGCCGGACAGGTTGTTTTCTATATTTGGCCCTGTATCTGACTTGATAGTTGTATCAAGGCCTGCTAAAAAAGGTCGTTCTGTTGCTAATACAATCATGCTTGGGGCTGTACTTAACGCCGCTGCTCCTGTCTTAATTTTGCCTCAATCAGGCAGCACAAATACGCTGGGTCAACGTATTGCCATTGCTTGGAATCAGAGCCCCGAAGCCGCATTGGCTGTTAAAGCCGCTCTGCCCTTATTGCAAACAGCGAAAGAAGTCAATATTATTACCAATGGTGCAGAAAACAGACCTGGTCCCAAAGCCAAACATTTAGCTAAATATTTAGCTTTCTGGGGTATCAACACCAATCACATCAAAGAGAAGGAAAGTAATGATTCAGTCGCTTTGATGCAAGCCTATAAAACAAGTCAATCAGATTTGTTAGTCATGGGGGGCTACAGTCGCAGTCGTTTCAGACAACAATTATTCGGTGGGGTCACTCAATACATGCTTCATGAAGCCAAGATTCCTGTATTCATGTTGCACACATAATTAACTTTGAATCCAGGTGCTGTTATCAATTAGCAGCACTTGGATTGTATTAAAATTTTTTTAATCAGCAACCATCGCTTTAAAAACAGCCAATGGCGCACGTCTGCCAACATTCAGCTGAAGTTGTTCCTTGTAAATAATGTAATTATCAGTGAGTTCTAAAACAGAAAGAAAGGTGTGTTCATCAAACGCTGCATCGTGACAGGCTTTCAAGGTGCTGCCTGACAATGAGATATTAATTCTCATGCCTGCTTTCAATTCATAATCACCAAAAAATTGATTGCACCCAGCAAAGCCACTGATGCTATTATTTGATGGGTTCAATATGAGATGGACATCTTGTGGGTTGTTTATATGCTGAGTGATTGGTTTCCCATAGAGTTCAATCAACTTCCAATGTGTATTTACCAATTTTTGCCCCATTTCGATAGATTGTATATTTAAGTCATCTTCTTTTTTGACTTGAAAGTTGCTCTTATCATTGGATTGGCAACCCAGTGTGAATATGAATGATAAAATAAGTATGGCGTTTAAGGTTTTAAACATGATTATCCTCAGTGATATTTTGTTTGGAAAAGTTGATCTTGTATTCATTTAAAGTATATGTGGCGACAATTTGTTACCACCGATTGTATGTTATCAAGCGCATTCATTCAAAAATTAAGCATGCTTATTTTGATGTGATTTATTTGAAGATATTTAACCCCTTGTGCATTTGGAGTAATTGTTTAAAAAAACAGCCTCAGTCAGTCATCATTACCTGGTTTGACCGGGTAATGCATAGCGAAGCGGGTTCGAACACAGTTCGAAAATTGAGTATTTGGGTGGAAATTCTTCATCATTTATTACAAATGACAACGGGTATATTTAAAATAAAATCATGCTTTTATGCCATTGACAAATAACCGCAGTTGGTGCCAAAACAGCTTTTTGTTTTATACACTGCACTTTAAATATAAATCTTAAACCCCATTTACGTTAATTGTGGATAGACAATCTTCACAGGGTAAGAAGTTGCTATCAATGCGTGGTTTTACAACTCAAATTAGTAATGTTCTATTATGAAACAACATTTCAACGAATGGCTTTCCGTTTTAAATATTGAATTAACATCTGTGCAAATGAGCTTTGTTATATTGGCATTCATTGTCTTTATTTCATTGATTATTCACTATCTTTTTCACCATGTTTTAATCAAATTAATAGAAAAATTTGCACGCCAATCTCGACGCAATTGGCGCGTTTTGATAGAAGATAAGTTTTTAAGTCGTTTGGCTCTAACAACACAAGGCGTTATTTTTTACATTCAAGCTTTATTGTGGCTCAATCACGAGTCTGCATTTTATTCATTTATTCAAACAGTTACGGCAGTTTGGATTGTTGTCTATTTTACCCTGACCTTATTTTCATTGGTTGATGCATTTGCTTACCTGACTCGAAAGAACAAAAGAACGCGAAACTTACCAATACAGGGTTTGTTACAAGCTGTGAAGCTGTTCATTTCAGTGGTGGCTATTGTCATTATTGTGGCCATCATTATTGACCGCTCACCGATGATAATTATCAGTGGTTTGGGTGCCATGACAGCTGTTATGTTGTTGGTATTTAAGGACCCAATAATGGGTTTTGTTGCAGGTATTCAACTTTCTGCTAATAACATGCTCAGAATTGGTGATTGGTTAGAAATGCCCAGCTATGGTGCTGATGGTGATGTAATAGAAATAGCTTTGACTACAGTAAAAGTACAAAACTGGGATAAAACCATAACCACCATTCCCACTTATGCATTGATTGCAGATTCTTTTAAAAATTGGCAAGGCATGACAGAATCTGGTGGTAGGCGCATCAAAAGAAATATTAATATTGATGTCAGTAGCATTAAATTCATGGATGATGTATTGTTTGAGCGCTTAAACAATGCCAGTTTGTTGGCCCCATACCTTACAAAAAAATCTACGGAAATAGATACTTACAACAAACAACATAACATCAATTTATCAAATAAAGTTAATGGTCGTAGGTTAACCAATATAGGGACTTTCAGGGCCTATTTGGTTAATTATTTAAAAAACCATCCAAGGATTCATCAAGAAATGACGTTGATGGTAAGGCAGTTGCAAGCTGACAATTATGGGGTGCCATTACAGGTTTATGCCTTTACCAACACCACAAAATGGCAAGAATACGAACAAATACAAAGTGATGTATTTGATCATATATATGCAGTTGTAGATGCTTTTGATTTGCGTGTTTATCAATCACCCAGTGGTGCTGATTTGCAATTACTCGGTCAACATTTTGACTGCTTGGCTAACACAAAAAATCAACTCGATTGTCCTTAACTGTGATGTATGTAATCGGACAAATCAAAAACGAGGTGTGAAAAAATTTAATTAATCGCATGTCACACACCATAGTCAATAACTTGTGTGTGAACTTTCGGCGGCATTTGTAAATGGTATCCTTGTTGATTTAAATTGGCCTTAACCAAGTCGATATCTTCAGAAGCCAGTTGAGATCTTTTGGCCAAGTTTAATTGCATAACCTGTACGCAAACACCCAACATTTTTTGTAATTCTTCAGGAACATCTTCGATTGTTTTTTCACAGGCTAAATACAGATAAGCCCCTGGTTTTTTTTCTGAACGGTAAATATGACAAATCAAAACGCAGCGCTCCTATTTCTTATTATGTGTGTTTGCTTGTTGTTTTTTACTGGGTTGGTTCCCAATCACAGATTTAAGTGGGCATATTTTTAATACCGGGCATTTTTCGCAACCGACAACCAAAGCATATGGGCATAATGTCATAGCATGTTCCAAACACAAAGCGATTAGTTTACCATGATTACTTTGTTATCTAACACCTGTTATTCTACATGACTGTAATTCTGGATGGGTATCCAAAATGGTGTATTTCCCATCGCCCATATCAGCTTTCAATTGTCTGACACCACTGTTTAAAAAGTAAGTTACTTCTATATTTCCTTCTGTTTTTAAATAGGAGTTCCAACGGTCACCTGGTTGTCTACACACGACCTCACAGCCTTCATTTTTATCACATTGAATGGTTTCTTGGTGAATCATTGCTTGTGTTGAGATACTTTCTTCATGTGCTGATGTTATTGCTGAAAACATCATACATACTATTATCACTGTTTTTTTCATATCAAAGCCTTCTATATCTTATTAATCCATCTATTTTACAAAGTACACATGAATAAGCTGTTAACCAAAATTTGATGGAACTGTGACTCAGTTGGCAGCTGACCCATTTGGGGAGGTCAGATGAAGTGCCATGCTTTGGATGATTTGAAAACTTTGATCAATGGCTGCAAAATCAGTTTGCCAATTGCATACACTGATTCGCATTGCCAATATGCCTTGCCAATGGGTTTGTCCTACCCAACATGTGCCTTCTTTTTGAACGGCTTCAATGATTGCTAAATTCAATTTTTCATCACCAAAATTAACCACCACTTGATTCAGTACCACATCATTCATAACTGCATAGCCAGCATCTTTTAATAATTCAGCAAACCTTCTTGCACAGGCACAGCAGCGTTCTACCAATTCAGCAACTCCATCCTGACCCAAATGATGTAATACGGCATAAATATCAACACCTCTGGCACGTCTTGATAATTCAGGAGTGAAATCAGATGGATTCCGTTCAGCATGTTCAGTCGGTAAATAGGAAGCTGTAATAGCCATGGCAGCTTTCAATGCGTGTTTGTTTTTTACAAAAGCCAACCCAGAGTCATACGGAACATTCAACCATTTATGAGCATCTGTTGCCCATGAATCAGCACGCTCTAATCCTGAGCCTAAATGTTTAAATTCTTTAGATGCCATGGCCCATAAACCAAAGGCACCATCCACATGTACCCAAGCATTTTTTCCTTCAGCCAATGAACATATTTCACCTATGGGGTCAAATGCCCCAGAATTGATGTTGCCAGCTTGGGTAATGATGATGGTGTTGTCACTTACCGAAGGAAATTGTGCCAAATCTATTCGTCCTTGATTATCTGTGGGAGCCTTTATAACACGATTACGTCCCAACCCCAACATGGCTAACGATTTGTATACAGTGGGATGTGACTGCTCGCTGATAATGATATTTAAAGGTGGCGCGCCAATTAATCCATCAGCTTCAACATCCCACCCAGCAGAGTTGAAAACTTTATTTCTGGCTGCGGCTAAAGCTGTAAAATTAGCTACTGTTGCACCAGTAACAAATGCCGTAGCAGATTCTTCAGGCAAACCCAGGATGTTGAGCATCCAACGTGCTGAAATTTTTTCTAACATGGCAACAGCAGGTGTGGTTTTTTCTAAGCCAGTATTTTGGTCCCATGCTGTACTTAACCAGTTTGAAGCCACACTAACTGGATAAGCACCACCAATGACAAAGCCAAAAAATCTTGGGGAACCCATTTTCATGGTTGCTGGACTGACCCATTGGTTCAAATTTGCTATGACTTGCTTGGCATCAGTGCCTTTTACAGGCAATGAAAAATCTAAGTGTTGTAAATCACATCTGGCCGAATCACTGACTTCAATTGGTGTCTTGTTGGCTTCATTAAGGAAAGAAGTGGCATATTCAAATGCCATTTGATACAGCTGTTTCATTAACAGATACTCAATTAAAATGTCAGTCTACCAAAGAGTGTTTTAAAGAAACAACAAATATATTGGTAAAGCCCCACTATTTACAATTTCTATGAATAAACGATACGCTATAGCGAAAATATCATGTGTATTTTTTTTGACTGGGTTGTCTTCTCATATTATTAAATAACTCCAGCTCCCAAGGACGCATACCAACTAAGAGTGTTGTGCCATGTTTTTTATTCATAGGGATGTGCTGATCTTGTGTGGCCAATAAACTAAATTGTTGCTTTAATTTATTGATGTTTTTTTGCATCACCTCATTAGATTCTTTGCTTAACATTCCATTCACTAACAGTCTGATTTCACCAGGTGCAATGAATTGGCTTTGCCAAAAATCTCGTTGTATGTTCTGTTCAAAAAATCGTTGAACAGGTCCATTTTCAATCCAATGAAAATGTGGTGATATTTTTAGTTTTATTTGGTTATCGGGTTTTAGTTCTATTAATTCAGTTTGTTCAAGCTGCAACAACATGTGTATGAGTTCAGCAGCTTCAATTTTGTATGTTTGATGTATCTCTTCAAACGTCCAATAATTACAAACACACACAGTTACCAGCAGGTATTTATAATCTGAGACCATCAGTTCTTCTTGCTTTTCAGTTAGCTGAATCAGTTCGTTCGATGTGTTTTGTATGATTTGTAATAAATCTACGACCTCTAAATCCATCATGCTGCAGATTTGAACCAATCTATTTAAACTGATTTGACCTTGGGAAAAGGCGCGTTTCACACTGGATTCCGATAAATTCAAGTGGCTAGCTACTTCGGCATAAGTAAGTTTATGTTGTTTTAATAAGCCTTTAACAGTTTGTAATATTAAATCGGTTTGATTCATCTGCCATGTCTCTTGGTTGGTCAATGTTAATTATAGAACCAAATAACGGCTATTGATTAAAAATATCATAATCTACTAATGAGAGGCTTTGTATTTAAGCGGATTGTGAATGTTTAATGCATATTTTCAGTGGGGGAGAAAAATGTTGAGTTGAGTTATTTTAAGCCTTTATATGCCAAGTCATGTAGTGATTGGTATAGCACTATCGCAGCTGTATTTGATAGATTTAAACTTCTGCTGTTGGGTTTCATAGGGATGCGTATACTGTTGATTGTTTCATTGTTTAATATATCAACAGGCAAGCCTCTAGTCTCTGGACCAAAGAGCAAACAGTCTCCTTCTGCAAACTTTACTTGGTGATGGTACGTTTGGGCTTTGGTGGTCAGTGCATAAATCTGATTGAAAGTTGTGTGCTGCAAAAAAGATTCAAAATCCTTATGTTCAATTACATCGGCCCATTCATGATAATCTAATCCAGCTCGCCTCAATGCTTTTTCCTCCATCGAGAACCCCAAGGGATGAATCAAATGTAATTGAGCACCTGTATTGGCACACAATCTGATGATGTTACCAGTATTGGGGGGAATTTCAGGTTGGTAAAGAGCGATGTGTAACATGAATTAAGTTAGTTAAGATTTTTTTAAATTATATACCTTGATTCACATGTCTTGAATGATTAATTGAATTTGAGTGGTAATAACTGTGTCAGACCATTTCACATTTGTTAAAATCAGCCATTTAAAACAGTGGCCAACTTAACAATGATAAAAATATATGTCAGTATTTTACTCTTATTTTTAACTGATGTGTGTTGGGGTGCTGTGGCTCACGATTGGAATGAGGTGTTATTAGATTCCATCAGAAACGATCAAGCCAGACCAACCATTCATGCTCGTAATTTATACCATGTTTCAGCTGCAATGTACGACGCTTGGTGTGTATATGATGATGCGTGTGATGGCGTGTTTTTTTCAGAAAAACACACATCGAATGATTTAGAGCATGACAGAAATGAAGCCATTAGTTATGCCGCATTTAGGTTGTTGCATTGGCGTTTTTCACCTTCCGTTGGCGCTGCTGTCAGCATTCCAGAAATTGAAAATACCATGCAAAATCTGGGATATGACAGTAACATTCAGTCAGTAGTTGGTAACTCACCTGCTGCTATTGGGAACCGAATTGCAGCACGTATTATTGATTTTGGGCTAAACGATGGCTCTAATGAAATCAATGACTACGTCAACAAGTATTATGAGCCGGTTAATGAACCTTTGGTGCCTGATTTAGACGGTAACCCAGATATCACTGACCCCAATAGGTGGCAACCTTTGGCCCTGGATTATTTCATTGATCAATCAGGTATTGTATTGGGTGAATACCCAGATTTTTTAGGTCCTGAATGGGGACATGTAACCCCATTTTCTTTAAATGATGAAGACCTGATGGTTTTTCAACGTGATGGTAATGACTACCCCATTTACAAAAACCCAGGACACCCTCCTTATATAGGTGGTGAGGGAAATGATGCATACAAAGCAGGATTTGAACAAGTGGTTGAATTCAGCAGTTATTTGGATCCAAATGATGGCATCATGATAGATATCAGCCCTGCTTCACGGGGTAATAATGAGCTTGGTACAAATAATGGCTCAGGTCACAGTATCAACCCAGTCACTGGCCAACCCTACCAACCTCAAATAGTTCCCGCTGGTGATTACTTTCGTGTTTTGGCTGAATTCTGGGCTGATGGACCAGATTCTGAAACGCCTCCAGGACACTGGTTTACTATATTGAATACTGTTTCAGTTCACCCTTTATTTGAAAAAAGGTTTCAAGGACAAGGTGAGATTTTAGATGATTTAGAATGGGAAGTTAAAAGCTATTTGGCCCTCGGTGGTACCATGCATGATGCTGCTGTTGCTGCATGGGGCGTCAAAGGTTGGTATGATTATATCAGACCAGTTTCTGCTATCAGATACATGTGTGATCAAGGACAAAGTAGCGACCCCAATGCTGCCAATTACAGCCCAGAGGGTATCAATTTACACCCCGGATACATAGAATTGATTACGCCCACCACCATACAACCCGGTGGTATTCATCAATTTATTGCAGGTTTGGGTAACAGCAACCTCGGTAAAATAGCAGTCAAAGCTTGGCAAGGGCCAGATTACATCATTGACCCTGATACAACAGCAGCTGGGGTTGGTTGGATATTATGTGAAAATTGGTGGCCATACCAACGTCCAAGCTTTGTCTCTCCTCCATTTGCTGGTTTTGTATCAGGTCACAGTGTTTTTTCTAGGGCTGCAGCAGAAGTCATGACCCTGTTAACGGGTACTGAATACTTTCCAGGGGGAATGAGTGATTTTTATGCGCCTAGCAATGAATTTTTGGTGTTTGAAGAAGGACCAAGTGTTGATGTAACCTTACAATGGGCGACTTATCAAGATGCGGCTGATGAAACCAGTATTTCAAGAATTTATGGTGGTATTCACCCAACGGCTGATGACATTCCAGGACGCTTTATGGGATATGAAATTGGTCATCAGGCATTTCAAAAAGCGTTACAATATTTTAATGGCCAATCACGTGCAGCCATTGCAGTGCCTCTAGGTACTGGTGTGGTGTGGTTGTTGGTATTTTTGTTTTTGTTTAGTTGCAGAAAGTATTTATTAGAAAAAGGCATTCATGGTTAATAGATTAAAGGGTATTGGCTTGTCCTTAAGGCCATATTTACAATTAATGCGAATGGATCGCCCGATTGGTGCATTGTTGTTATTGTGGCCAACCTGGTGGGCATTGTGGTTAGCAAGTGAAGGACATCCTGAGTTTAACATTTGGTTAATCTTTACTTTAGGCGTCTTCATCATGAGAGCCGCTGGTTGTGTTGTAAATGACATTTCAGACAGAAAATATGATGGTCATGTCAGCAGAACAGCTAATAGACCATTGGCTCAACAAACTGTCAATTTAAAAAATGCTTGGATTTTATTCTTTATTCTGATGTTGGCAGCTTCATTGTTGCTACTGTTTTTAAGTCAACTCACAGTGCTTTTGGCATTGTTAGCAGCATTTGTTGCTGTTACTTACCCTCTGATGAAACGGTTCACATATTTACCTCAGGTCTATCTGGGGGTGGCTTTCTCTTTTTCGATACCAATGGCTTATGCTGAAATAACAGGTGGCGTATCAAAAGTGGCTTGGTTATTATTTGTGGCAAATATTCTTTGGACAACTGCTTATGACACTATATATGCCATGGTTGATCGAAAAGATGACCTCAAAATTGGTATTAAATCCACCGCTATATTATTTGGAGACCTTGATCGGTTGATTATTGGTATTATTCAATTATTGACTGTTTTTGCTTTTTATTTGGTGGGAAAACAACTCGAAATGTCAGCCATATATTACATTTCAGTCATTATAATTGTGTGGCTATTTGCATACCAACAGTTACTCATTCATGAGAGAAATGAACCCAAATGTTTTCGTGCATTTTTACAAAATAACTGGGTTGGTATGGTTTTATTTATTGGAATTTTCAGCCATTATCTCTTGAAATCTTAAAATTGATTCATACATATGTCGTGAGCTCAAGTTGCCGCTAAAGGGACTGGGCCAGTAAGAACGACTTGGCTATTGCAAGTCACATAATTTTAATATTGCTTATTAGGAGAATATAATGAATTTTGATTTAACCCCTTTATTTCGAACATCTGTTGGTTTTGATAGAATGGCACAATTATTAGATCAGGCAAACCGCATTGATCAAACGCCAAGCTATCCCCCTTACAACATAGAAAGTATTGATGATAATAACTACCGAATTACTTTGGCATTGGCTGGGTTCAGTGACCAAGATTTAGAAATCACCACGGAACAGAATACGTTGTCAGTCAAAGGCAAAAAAGAAACTGAAGTGGCAGGTAAGTTTATCCATCGAGGTATAGCTAATCGATCTTTTGAGAGGCGATTTCAACTGGCAGATCATGTCAAAGTCAAAGCAGCCAACATGAACAATGGCTTATTGCACATTGAATTGGAACGAGAGATTCCAGAAGCCATGAAACCTCGTACCATAGCGATTGGCACTGCTGCTGATACAATTGACCAAAAACCAGAATTGGTTGAAAGCAAAAAAGACGTCGCTTGAAATTAAGTTGAGCGTCTGTCAAAAAAGGCCTGTTTTTCAGCAGGCCTTTTTTATTTGGCCAAATAAAATACTTACCAATACAATCTTAAAAAAAGTATCATTTTTTAATCGTATTTAACCAGACATCAGTTCCGATTATGGCTATCATGATTATCCACATAAGATAAAATGATGTCATGAATGATAAAGTAACTGAACTGAACCCGGTGGTGTGTAAAAAAGCCAGGATATCACGTGATTCACGTTTTGATGGGTGTTTTTTTACCGCAGTCAAAACAACAGGCATATATTGCCGTAACATTTGTCCTGCCACACCTCCAAAAGAATCCAATGTGATTTATTTCAAAACAGCCATTGAAGCTGCTGAGGCTGGATTTCGTCCATGCCTACGTTGTCGCCCTGACAGTGCGCCCTCTTCTGCTGCATGGGTAGGCAGTCAAGCGGTTTTAAATAGAGCAATCAGATTATTGGAACCATCAGTTTCAAGTCACTACAAACTGAGCGAGATTTCACAATATCTAGGCATTTCAGACCGATATTTACGTCTTTTATTTAAAAAGCATTTAGGTACCTCACCTAAAAAATATATGCTATATCAGCAGTGTATGTTTGCAAAACAGATGATTCATCAAACTCAATTACCATTAAGTGAAATTGCACAGGCCAGTGGTTTCAAAAGTGTGCGAAGATTTAACGATTGTTTTGTTAAATTAATGAAATTGACTCCCAGTAAAATCAGGGGGCAATCACTAACCACAAACCATCCAATGCTGAGTCTAAAATTGAATTTCAGGCCACCTTATGATTGGAATGGAATGCAATCATTTTTGGCCGACCGTGCTTTAAAGAATATTGAAACAGTCAGTGCTAATAGCTATGGCAGAAGTTTCATTTATCGAAACATCAAAGGTTCTTTTGTTGCTAAATACCAGCCGAATGAAAATGCATTTCAAATTGACATAAAAATTGCAGAAATAAAACATCTTCGACCCATCATTAATAACATCCGAAGAATACTGGATGTGGATGCAAATACAGTTGATATTGAATCACACCTCAAAGCCCTGATGCCTGCTGGTTTCAATATTAAGGAAGGCTTAAGACTGCCAGGAATTTGGGATTTATTTGAAGCTGGCATTAGGGCTGTTTTAGGTCAGCAAGTCAGCATACAGGCTGCTAAAAAACTATTACATGAGTTGGTTGTGCATTTAGGTGTTGTAGAAAATGGCGTTCACTATTTTCCAACTCCACAAGCCATAGCCACAGATAATTTAAATTTTTTGAAGATGCCCAACTCAAGAAAAAATTCTTTAAGGGCTCTGGCCAATTACTGCATAGAAAATACCGAAGCAAACAACCCTGAAAGCTGGCTGGCAATTAAAGGTATAGGACCATGGACAGTTAATTACAGTAAAATGAGAGGTTACAGTCACCCTGATGTGTTTTTAACTGGAGATTCGGGGATAAAAAATGCTTTGGCAAAATCAGGTGTGGAAAATTTCAATCCCGAAACAGCCAGTCCTTGGCGTAGCTACCTTACATTACAGCTATGGAGACAATGATGATTTACCAAGATTATTTAGATACACCCATAGGTGTGTTAGCAATCAGAGCCAATGAAAAGGCTGTCATAAATGTATGCTTTATTGAAAGCTGTTCACAAACGGTAAATGGCAATGCCGTCACACAAGCATGTAAATTACAATTGAAAGAATATTTTGATGGCACACGAAAAACTTTTCACTTATGTCTGGAAAATACGGGAACTCAGTTTCAAACACAAGTTTGGAATGCTTTATCAAGTATACCGTTTGGACAGGTCGCAAGCTACCAAGACATTGCAATTAAAATCAATAACCCCAATGCAGTGCGAGCTGTTGGTACTGCCAATGGAAAAAACCCTCATACCATCATAGTACCCTGTCACCGCGTGATTGGTAGCAATGGTACATTAACTGGTTATGCCGGTGGTTTAAACAGAAAACAATGGTTATTGGCTCATGAAGCTCGTTGGTTTTCACATTAAGCATCGAGGAAAATTTAAGATTCAAAACTTTCTTGCATTTGTTCAATACTTTCTTCAACTTGTATTGGTTTTTTGAAGTAAGCGATGTGATATACCGCTTCACCCTCTTGCACCAAAGGTATGTTTTGTTTACCAATGATAATACCATCGGCATTACTGAGAACTTGGGCCGTAACATCTCCCAATGGTTTTTTTATCATTGCCAATACATCATGTTCTTTGACGCGGTCTCCAAGTTCTTTTTTATGTATCACAAAACCACTGTCTGGTGCCCTCACCCAACCACTGTTCCTTGCTACAAAAGGTTCAAATGATTTTTTTTTACTTCGTAATTTAGGCAACATATTGAGATGCCTCAATACATTGGTGATACCTTTGACTCCCACTTTAATTGACAGTTCATCAAAGCGCAAAGCCTGACCCGCTTCATATAACAACATTGGGATGCCATGTTCATCGGCACATTGTCGCAGTGAACCATCTCTGAGGTTTGAGTTAATTAGTACGGGTACACCAAAGGCTTTGGCCATTTCAAAAGTGGCGGAGTCATCTAAATTTGCTCTGATTTGCGGAAGGTTACTGCGGTGAATGGCGCCTGTATGTAAATCTATGCCGTAGTCACATTTAACCACAATTTCTTGCATAAATAAGTGTGCAATTCTGCCTGCAAGTGAACCTTTGGCTGAACCAGGAAAGCAACGATTTAAATCACGCCTGTCGGGTAGATATCGGCTCTGATTCAAAACACCAAAGCCGTTAACAATAGGAACAGCAATTAATGTACCTTTCAAAGAACCAATGGTTTTGCTGTTAATCAAACGACTGATTATTTCAATACCATTTAATTCATCCCCATGTATGGCAGAACTGACAAATACCGTAGGACCTGCTTTCTTTCCCCGTTTAACATAGATGGGAATTGACATGTTGGTATCTGTGTACAAACGTACAGTAGGTAATTCAATTCTTTTAATTTCACCTCTGGCAATGTCATGCCCACCAATGGTTAGAACATCACTCGTGCTATTTTTTTTTGTCATTTAGTTGTGCTTGTCCTCAAATGAATTCCGAATCATGATATGAGCGAATTAGTGGTATTTATTATAACCATTTAATGTCAGCAACAACATTTTAATTAACATCAGTTCATGCCTCTTTTTTATGACTAGATGAAAAGGGTTTTTTATACGCGTTCACTGTCTGACTACAGTAATAAAAATCGGTTGTCACAGAACTTGGTTAACTTAGCTTGTTATTGTTGTGTTTTTTTGTGACTTTGTAATCGCCATAAAAAAAACACCACAGGTAAAACAATCAATGTCATTAATAAAGCGCTGATCATACCACCAACCATTGGGGCTGCGATACGACTCATGACCTCGGAGCCAGTGCCACTACCGTATAAGATGGGTAGTAAGCCCAATATGATTGATAATGATGTCATCATAACGGGCCTTACTCTTAATACAGCGCCTTGTATCACTGCATCAACGAGTGTAGACTTTGTTGGTAGCGTATTGTTTTTTCGGTGCCTGTTTAATGAGTTATGATACGATTGATTCAGGTATACAAGCATGATGACGCCAATTTCCACCGCCACACCTGCCATGGCTATGAAGCCCACTCCAAGCGCAGTTGAAAAATTAAATTCTTGTAAATAAACCAACCAAATACTACCGACCAAAGCCAAGGGTAATGTGCCCATGATAATGATAACTTCAGTGACATTCCTGAAATTCATAAACAACAATAACATGATAATACTCAATGTCAGTGGAACCACATAAGTGAGTTTCTCTTTAGCACGTAACATGTATTCATATTGGCCAGCCCACGAGATTGAGTAGCCAGCGGGCAAATTCAATTGTTCGCTGACTTCTTTTTGTGCCATTTCTACATATGTTCCTAAATCAATATTCTCAATATCAATTAAAGTCCAAGCGGTCAGCCTTCCATTCTCACTCTTGATTCCAGCAGGCCCATCTTCAATATAGACTTCAGCCACATCACCCAGGGCAATGGTTTGCAATTCGGGAGTGACCAACGGTAATAAGGCAATTTTTTCTGGTGAATTTCGATCTTCTTGTGGATACCTGACATTAACAGGATAACGTGCTATGCCCTCCACTGTATTTGTCATATTTACCCCCCCAATGGCTGATGAAACCACTTGTTGAATATCTGCCACAGTTAAGTTATACCTTGCAGCATGAACTCTGTTGATATCAATTTTTATATATCGCCCACCAGCTACTCGTTCAGAGTACACAGATGATGTGCCTTTAACTTTTGTGACAATGTGCTCTATTTGTTTACCAATGGCTTCAATTTCATGCAAATCAGGGCCAGATATTTTGATACCTATAGGCGTTTTTATACCGGTAGCTAACATGTCAATTCGGGTTTTAATTGGCATCACCCATGCATTTGTTACACCTGGTAAATTAACCATTGAATCCAGTTCTTTTTTTAAGTCATCGATATCAATACCTTTTCGCCATTGTGATTTTGGTTTGAAGTGAATGAATGTTTCTATCATGCTTAATGGTGCAGGATCAGTGGCTGTTTCCGCGCGCCCCACTTTTCCAAAAACAGTATCAACTTCGGGTATTGTTTTAATCAATCGATCTGTTTGTTGTAGTAGTTGTCGTGCTTTACCAATCGATATCCCTGGGTAAGTGGTAGGCATATACATCAAGTCACCTTCATCCAATGGTGGCATAAACTCACTACCAATTTTGTTAATTGGCCATAAACCCACCATTAAAACCATGCAAGTTAAAAACAAGGTGCTTTTGGGAAACTGGATGGCTGTTCTTAATACAGGCTTATATATGGCTGTTAGTGCTCTGTTAACTGGATTTTTATGTTCTGCTGAAATTTTTCCACGCACAAAATACCCCATCAGGACAGGTACCAAAGTCACAGCCAGTATGGCAGATGCAGCCATTGCATATGTTTTTGTCAATGCCAATGGTGAGAACATACGACCTTCTTGAGCTTCTAAAGTGAATACAGGAATAAAACTAACGGTAATAATCAACAAGCTGAAAAACAATGCTGGACCCACTTCAGAAGCAGATTGGATGACAATTTGCCAACGGTTTTCATCATTAATCACTTGGCTTTCCATGTGTTTGTGCATGTTCTCAACCATAACGATGGCACCGTCTATCATGGCTCCAATGGCAATGGCAATTCCACCTAATGACATGATGTTGGCATTCAGCCCTTGAAATTGCATGATGATAAAAGCCACCAATATACCCACTGGCAACGCCAAAATAGCAACCAATGAAGATCTGACATGAAATAAAAAAAGCAAACAGACCAAACCCACAATTATTATCTCTTGTAATAATTTATGAAATAAGTTTTCAACGGAACGATGAATTAATGAGCTTCTGTCATATACAGTAACGATCTCAACGCCTTCCGGTAAGCCTTTTTTAAGCATTTCAAGTTTTGTCTTAACGCCCTTAATGGTTGTTTGTGCATTTTCCCCTGATCTCATTATGATGATTCCACCAACAACCTCACCTTCGCCATTAAAGTCTGCAACACCACGTCTAATTTGAGGCCCCAGTTGAATTTCTGCGACGTCTTTTAGCAGCAAGGGGGTGCCGCTTTCATTAATTCCTAATGGAACCCATTCAAGGTCTTTTATGTTTTTGAAATATCCAGTAGCACTGATCATGTATTCAGCTTCAGCCATTTCAATCACAGAAGCACCAATTTCTTGGTTACTCTTTTGAATTGACATCAACACATGGGACAAAGGCAGTTTATAGGCTTGAAGTTTCCTGGCATCGACTTTGACTTGATATTGTTTTACCATACCTCCAATTGCGGCCACTTCAGCAACACCCGGCACAGATTGCAGTTCAAATTTTAAAAACCAATCTTGAAGACTGCGTAATTGACTCAGATCATGTTGTCCCGTTCTGTCAATTAATGAATAAATGTAAACCCACCCAACACCAGTGGCATCAGGACCTAACTGCGCCTTGGCTTGTTCTGGCAATGTGGGCATCACTTGACTTAAATATTCTAATACTCGACTTCGAGCCCAATACAAGTCAGTATTTTCATCAAAAATAACATAAACAAAAGAGTCACCGAAAAAAGAAAAACCTCTCACAGTCTGCGCGCCAGGTACTGATAACATGGCTGTGGTGAGTGGATAAGTGACTTGGTCTTGTACAACTTGTGGTGTTTGTCCCGGATAGTTGGTTTTGATAATCACTTGAACATCAGACAAATCAGGTATGGCATCAATTGGAGTGTGTTTGATTGAATATACCCCAACGCCAATTAATATGACCGTCGTCAAAAGAACAAAAACTCTATTGGTAACAGACCATTTGATTACTGCGTTTATCACTGTAGTGTCTCCTGTACTGTGCCGTGTCTTGAATCAGGAGACAGTCTTTTCAGTGCCATAGATTTATTGGATTCCGAGTCAATTAAAAACTGAGCAGAAGTGACAATTTGATCGCCTGCTTGAAGTCCCTCAAGAACTTCAATGTAATGATCATAAAATTCTCCTGTCTTCACCTTTATAGATTTAAATTGGCCTTCACCTGATGCCAATACAACCCGACTGGAGCCTCCTGTTCTGATAAGAGCTTCGTAGGGTATGACCAAGCGTGATTGTTGATGATTAACGGCAATTGAAATTTGAGCATACATATTGGGTTTAAGTAGGTAATCAGTGTTTTCAAATACCAACCTGGCTTTTAATGTTCTGGTTTTTGCGTCAATAATTGGATAAATAAAGTCAACCTGACCATACCAAGTTTTTCCAGGGACATAGTCAAGAGTCATGGTTGCAGCTTGATTCAATAAAATGCTTGCGGCTTGTTTTTTTAAAATGTCAACTTCTACCCAAACATGGTCTAGATTGATAATCGACATCAAAGTGTCGCTGGGTTTAACATATGAACCTGTTTTGATATTTAATGTATCTACCACACCATGATATGGGGTGTAGAAGGTCACGCTTTGTTGGATTGATTTGTTTTTTCTTAGTTGTTCGATTTGTCCTTTTGAAAATTGTAAAGACTTTAATTTTTCTTCAGAGGCTTGAATCAATTGACTGTTATTCTGAGACAAAGCCAATAAAAATTCTTCTTGAGCATTGACCAGTTGAGGTGAATAAATGTCATAGATGGCTTGGTTCTTTGTGACTGTTTCACCTGATGATTTTATGTGAAGTTTTTCAATCCAACCTTCAACTCTGGGGTTGGTGTGATACACCTGATCTTCATTAAATGTAATTGTACCCAAAGCAGGGACGGTCGTTTCAATCTGTTGGTAACTTACAGTGTCCATTCTGACGCCCAGACTATTGATTACTTGCGGTGAAATTTCAACAGTTACATTCCCCTCTTCTGTATTAGCATCATTACCGTAATAGGGTATTAAATCCATTCCCATTGGGGATTTTCCGGGTTGGTTCCTGCGATAATTTGGATCCATAGGTGCCACCCAATACAAAGGTTTGTTTTCAACTTGTTCCAGTGCTTCTGTTGCACTTGTTTGGTGAATGGAAGACCGAAATATATATCCGACAAGTGCGCCTAATATAACCCCAACAATCACTCCCATGATGACAGGCTTATTTTTACTTAATTTCATGTCTTTCACCCACTAATAAATAATTCAACTTTGCTTTGCTTTTGACTATTGACACCTCAACATTAAGGGCTTCAATTTGAGCATTTATTTCAGCTATTTGGGCACGTACAACTTCGACAATGGCTCCACCATCAGTTGTATAGGTGGCTAGTAACGCCTCAACATGTTGCTTCATTTGTGGCAACAAAGTATCTGCATAAAGCTTACGTCTTTGTTTGAGTCTCAATAGTTGTGCATGTTCTGAGTGAAAGGACGATATCATTTGTCGCAAAAGCAATGCTTTCTCGGTCTCTTTGTTGCTAACAGAATAAATGGCTGCTTTGACATCTTGGTCTTGACGTTTACTGGGGAACAAGGGCATATCAAAAGTTAATCCGACAGATAATAAATCAGCCCGTTTGGTGTCATTGTTAGCGCTGTTGCGGTAACCGTAACTGACATTAACCCCCCAAGCGGGTTTATATTTTTGTTGCGCCAATGAGACCGCCATGTTTTCTGCTTCAATTTGTTTGGTTTTTGCCAGTATGACAGGATGTTTCTGTAATGTTTTGATGAGCTTTTCATTGTTGATATATTCACTATCAAATACAACTGGTAACAAAACCAACACGGGTAGCTTGGTGTTTAAATCTAATGAAAACTTGTGTAATAGTGAGTTTTTAACAAGTGATTGACGTTCTGGAGATTCATTGAGGTAGCCTAATAAGGTTGCTGTTTTCTGGTCTTCATTTTGTTTAAACTGGGTTAACCTGTCTTCAAGCAATGCTAACTCTAACTGAACATTGATAGCATCTTGTAGGTTGATTCCTTTTAATCCAGAACGGTTTCTGGCCAGTTGTAGTTGACTCACTTGTGCAAATAATTTTTGATTGTTTTGAATCAACTGGATGCTTTTCTTGGATTGGTAGATATCCAGCCATAATTGAGTGACTTGCTCAGTAAGGAGTGCTTTTCTATTGGCTCTGATTAAAGGTTGTTCATTGGCCAAAATTTTCATTTGTCCTGCTTTCAATGACCGTGATTTACCTTTTGAAAACACCTGTGTAACTCCAATTTTCAACTGACTCATTGGCTCTTGGTTGAATGTGAAATTATCGGTGTTTAAATTCGCTACTCCAATTGAAAACTTTGGGTCAGGTAACTGCCCTGCAGATTCTGCCAGCGCATTGATTTTTAATTGTTGAAACTCACTACCTTTTAACCATGGGTCGTTGGCTTGAGCGATTTCTATGGCTTTTAAAAGAGATGTTTTATCTTTATTCACAGCGTCCAAAGGCTGTGCCAATGGTGCTGAAATACTGCTTGCCAGAAATACAGTCCACAGCTTCCTTACATGTATATTTTTCATAATAACTTTATGCCAAATGATGCGAATGGCCATATCCAAAAAGCTCGGAAGGCCAAAATTATTTTAATGAGGCATGTGTTACCTCTGCCAAAACAACAATCAATGATCCAAATTTTGGACGCACTGATCCTGTGTTAGCAGATTATTGGTGGGCGGAATAAAGCGGAAAATATCAAAGATTTGATTAAATGTTCCTGTTTGACTAACAACAGGGGTTTGTGATCATTAAATCCAGTTTGGTTCACACAGTTAAGAATTGAGTTGGATGCTGAGCATATATTTTGAGTACATTGGCAATCTTGGTCACAGCAATTGTCCATTCCATTTTGAATTTCAGTTTTCTGTTCCATTGATTGCATATGATGACCCGCATGCGGATTATTGACATCAATTGATTTGGTATGCATTGAGGACATCATGCCATGATCTTTCATCGTCATTTTACATCCAGCACTGAAAGCCAGTGCTTGACTGGTAATAAATAGCATAAGCAAAACATGACATGTTTTTAATGCTGATTTTATTTGTTTTCTTGATCTGAACATGATTTGTATATGATACTTGCTTGATGGTAAAGTTCAATAATTATGCATGTTTAATATATAATGAATTTATCAAATTGACAGTTACCTTTAAATTATTTACCTGAGAATGACTTAAGAATTTGTCTTATAATTACCTATTGAAATCGTAAGAACACATGCCTGTCATATAAAAACATGATTAATTTTTCAATTGTTACCATGCGTCGCATGGTAAGAACCACATCAAAAATAATCCTAAACAATAAATGTCCTTTGTGGATACAGCGCAAAGCTTTGAATGTTTTGGGAGGCTATGCTGTACTTCCTAAACCCATTGAAATTAATAAATCAAAACTCGCTGACTTGCCTGTCTGGTGGTTTAACCACTCAGGTGAACAATCAAAAAAAATTATATTATATTTTCATGGTGGCGGTTACAGCATCGGCTCTCCCCGATCACACCGTGACCTTTGTGCATATTTGGCATTATATTCTGGTGTGTCAGTGGCTTCACTGGCCTATCGATTGGCTCCAGAACATCCTTTTCCTGCGGCAGTTGATGACGCCATGACGGCTTATCATGAATTATTGTCACAAGGGTTCATGCCAGAAGACATTGTGTTGGCTGGTGATTCTGCTGGTGGTGGTTTGGCTTTGACGTTATCGATTAATTTAAAACAACAGAATTTAAAGCAAGTTGCTGGTTTGTTTTTGATATCACCTTTGATAAATAAAAAACGTCCAACCAACAGTTATGTTACCCAATATGACATTGACCCAGTGATTAATCATGGTTGGAGTCAACAAATGTCTGAAAATTATTTGGGTCATTCTGATGAAATATTAAATCAAGCTTGTTTGTCTGATAAAGACCTTTCTGGTACAGCACCAATGCTTATCCACGTAGGAACTGATGAGGTCTTACTTGATGACAGTTTGTTGCTTAAACAACGTGCCATGCAAGCTGATGTGCCCGTAAAATTAATTACATTTCCTGAGCTTTGGCATGTGTTTCACATCAGCCCCAGTATTTTTAAAATGGCCAGAAAAGCTTTACAACAAGCTGGAAATTACATTTCAAATCAATTATTTATTAAATAACCATAATAATTGACTTTAAAATATGTTTTATATGGTTTTGTTGTAAATTACAGTGTGAACTTAATGGTCAATACTTCAGCAGAGCACACCGCAATGTTTTATTTAGATAAATGGTTTGTGTTGCTTTAGTTGCATGTTCTTTGAATACCGTGTAACAACAATTGTGAGTAAATAAAAAAGCCCCAAGAAATCTTGAGGCTTAATCGTACTACAATTGAATTCTTTTTAATCAAGGTTCAAAATGATAGACCTCATTAGCAATTGCTACAATTGTATCCAAGTCAGTAATTAATGGTAAGTAACCATTAACTAACCACAAGACCAATTGGTTAACATAATTCGGCCCTGATGTGATTACACCACTTTGTCCACCGGGTATTATTTGCTCAGCTAAGATACCTTGGGGAGTTAATTCTGCTACAAATCGTCTGGCAGGACCAGAACTGAACATAAATTCATTGCTGCCATCAGCACGTGTATTGTGTGATGAAGCATCTAGCGTTTGGTAACCACCTGAGCGCGCAACACCGGCAAGTCCTTCTGTTGTTGCAAAACCAAATAAGCCATTGGGAACTGACAGTGAATCACCTAAAGCATGTGAAAATGTAATTCGATGTAATTTACCCCAACGGTAATCATCTAAATCTGTTGAGTTGCCAAATGCTTCAGCAAACTCATCTCCAGCCATTTTGTCTAAAGCTTGCTTCAATGAGGCCAAAATCACATAATCACGTGCATCTTCACGTGTGGGAGCTAATGGGTTGGTAAAAAAATTAATACCCGAAGCACCATAACCTTGGTTGGTTTCAAATGAGTCCAAAAAGTGTTGTAAAGCATTCAAAGACAACTTGCTGCCTGGCCGGTTTTCTGTCATCACATTTTGACCTATGACTGCATCAATTGCAGACAAAGTGGCATCAATGGTGTTTTGAATGGCCATTGAACGCCAAACAGAATATATACTGGCAGCCACTGAATGAGACACTTCAGTTGATGAAGGTGCACTTAAAGCGAATGGGTTTTCAAAAGGATCATAACCTTGTTTCAAACCAGTGGGTGTACTGAAATCCCACGTAGATAAATAGCCAGCAGCTTCAGCAACTCGAGGATCTGCCAAAAACTGTGCAATACCTGGCCATGCATCATTGGCAGCAGCCCTACTCACTGCATTCATGATATGAGGTGTCATCAATTCAGCATCGAGTAATTGGTGATTGGATTGAAACACTTTCATGTCTTGGCTTGAAAAAGCTTCACCAGCTGCTAATTTGTCCTGAATTAAACGGTCAATTCTACCCATGCGATAAGATGAATACCCACCTTGAGAAATGTAATATAAACCACCACCTGGACGCACTTGATTCAAGACATTATTATCCAGTGAAACACCAATCGGATCATTATTGGCATTGGCAACATAGCCTCGTTCTGGATTGACACTGAATGGCATTTCATCAAAAGGTATGACTTCATAATTAATGGCTTGGTTGATGTCAGGATTACTTAAACTCATCCATTCATTCATGTGTTCGCCAGTTCCATCACGAATAAACATCGGTGGTACACCATCAGGTTGCATCATGTTTTGTAAGTCTTCACGAATGGGCACTTCAGCTCCAGTGAAGTAGGCAATATTACCATTCACATCGACCACACCAAAGTTTTGTGAGCCCACATCAAATTTAGTCAAAGCTGTTTTAAACGATTCAATATCAGTGGCTCTGGCCATATCAAAGAATGCTTCAATCTCTTTGGTAGGTCCGAACATGGTGTATTGAACTGATACTGCCTTGGCATTGGCAGTATCAACACTTAATATGGGACCAAAATTTCTTCTGGGTACCAGATAGGTCAAACCACCTTGTGTGTAGCCAACATCCTGGCGTTCCTGATTATTTAAAACACCATCACCTATGACATTGGCATTGTAAGTTTGAAACACCCAAACAATAGGTTCTTCCACACCTTGATAAACCGTGTGAGTTGGGATCCCAAATGTATTGGTTTTAATGGTTTCAAAATAAAAATCCATTTCGTCTACTGGATGAACGGTACTGCCCCAACAGAGGTGTTCATTACACCCTTGTGCTGTGACTGGAGCACCCGGAAAACCCACGCCTGAAACATTTAGTCCAGTGTCAGCGGCCATATGAACAGGATAGAAAGTAGATGGGTAGTCCAAACTTAAATGAGGGTCATTGGCAATTAATGGGTAGCCATTTTCAGACTTGTCACCTGCCACAACCCAAACATTGGAGCCTTTGTCAGTATTGCCATCGTTTTTCATGGTTTTCATGACATGTGAGTTTTCCCAATTACTTTTGATTTCTGTCAAAAGATTCAACTCAACATCTGACAAGTTAAGTGAAAAGTTACCAATTGATTGTTTAAAAGACTGTTCTGTTTTTCCAACACCACCGATGGAATCCAAAAAATTAGGTACACTCACGCGGTTATCTGGTGGTGCTGCACGGTATAAATCCTGCATGAATAAAGCTGTTCCATCGAACCCAGCAGCTGCGCCTACTTGTTGGAAAGTGTTGATGGCAATGGTGTCATCAATTTCATTCATGTCATTGGATAATTGAAATGCCAATACTTTAGCAATTGCAACAGAATGTATAGGTAGCCAACGATCTACTTGAGTAATTTCTAAGCCAGCATACTCAATTGGTAATGAGTTATTGTCTAACCAAGCATTGACACCATCAGCATAGGCTTTTAGCATGGCTTGCGTTTTAGATGTCATCGCCGGTAAAGATTTCCTGGCCGCTCTTTCAAAGCCAATGGTCCTGAATTGAATGTCATTTGACAATGCAGCTGGACCTACTAATTCAGACAACTTGCCCTGTGCAATTTTACGTGTGTAATCCAACTGGAATAAACGATCTTTTGCATGTAAATAGCCTAATACAAAAGAAGCATCTTCTTCAGTTGCGGCTGTGATACTAGGTATTTGGGTGTCATTGTAATAAACCTTGGCTGGCGCGCTTAGGCGGTCGTTGGTCATGATTGTTTCATCAGCCGAAGCCTGAACAGTCATTGCCATTAAAAGACAAGAGGTGAGCCTCTTGAGTGACTTGTATTTCATTCATTATCTCCGTATTGTTAACATGTCCCCGGTGGGAAAATGAGTGTGATTTAGTTCAAATAATAAGTAGACAAAATTTGATTTTGAAGCACAAAACAAAACGTGACTCGTATCACATATTGTCATATAATTTTTATACTACAAATGACTGAAAATTAACAGGGTTTTAACAAGAAATTTTAGCTCTGACTTTTGTTTAAAAGAATCTTTTGAAATTCTTGAGTAGCCAGTTTACCCACTGTGAATGCGTTCCATAACCACAACACACATAACATCGATCCTATGATTGCTAATACCCTCAAGTCTTTGGAAAAAACCACCACCGTTTTTACAAATATCAATTGCGCAAAAACATCACCTCCTCGATAGATTACTGTATCCAGGAAGTTTTTAAACTTGTATTTGATGTTGTCGGGTAAGCCTGTAAATAGCCAATCCGTGGGTGGTTTCATGATGCCATACGCACCACTGCGTTGGATACTGATAGCTCCCAATACAACATACAAAAAAGGCATGAAACCAAATAACAACAAAGCCAAAATCATCATAGTGGGATAAATACCTAAAATTTGATGAATTTTGAATTTTTGTAATAAAAAAGGCGTCAATATTAATTGGAAAAATAAAGTCAAGAAATTGGTTACTGTATTGATGTTTGCAAAAACATAAGTGCGCTGATCTCTTGAAGGAAAGAAGCGAGTTACATATTCACCTTGAAGATAATAAAAAATGGATCCAATGATGACGGATATGATGGTCATTAAAGCGATTTGTTGCAAAAATCGCGAACCAAGCATCAACTTCATTCCCTCGACTGGGCTACCGCCGATGGGGGCTTCAATATTGATTTCTGATGCAGTGGCAAAACGTCTGACTTTAAATACAGCAAATATACAAAGTATCAAGAATAACAAAGAAACCAGCAACAAATTGATTGTGCCGATTGAATACACCAGCTGACTGGTAATCAATCCCCCCAGAATGCCACCGGTGCTGCCACCAGCTGCAATCACTCCGAACAGTCTTTTGCCTTGTTCTTTGTTGTAAACATCGGCCATAAAGCTCCAAAAAATGGAAACTATAAACAGATTGTAAACACTGACAAAAACAAAGAAAATACGTGCCAACAACACACTTTCTTTACCTACCCAATGAAACAAAGCCCAGAGGATAACAATCATGCAACCAAAAAAGCCATACACAATGGGTATAAATTGTTTTCTTGAGTAATTTGATACCACCTTCCCGTACAATGGCTGTAATAACAACATCACAATAAAAGTGGATAAGAACAGGTATCCGTAGTTTTCAGGGCCTGCAGTTACACCCATTTCCTCGCGGATGGGTCTGAGTATAAAATACCCTGTTAATAAAAATACGAAATACAGGAACGACCATATCAATGCCGGCCATTCATTAGGTTTAACTTGTTTCTTAAAATAAGAAGCTATCTTATTGAATTTCATAAAATTTAACTCTCTTAGTTATTCCGCAAGTTAAACTGTATGGAATCAAATCTAATTCATGCGAAACCGATTCAATGGGTAGGTTTTCCCCCCAAATATCAACGGTATGACCTGTTTCTACTGTTTCAACGCTGCTTAAGTCTACAGTCAACATATCCATAGACACACGACCAATAACAGGGACTTTCTTTCCTGCAATAAAGACATGACTCTGTTTAGATGTCCATGGATAGCCATCTGCATAACCAATACCTACCACACCTATTTTCATGTCTTTGGGTGCTTGGTAGTTGCCACCATAGCCCACAAGTGAACCAGATTTTATTAATTTAGTGGCAATGATTTTGGCTTTAAGTTGCATCACTGGTTTTAAACCAAATACATTACCCCACTGTTGACTTAGCGGTGATATGCCGAACAAACCGATACCCACCCTCACCCATTCATCTTGATCTGACAATTGGTTGAGTACGGCTGCAGTGTTACTGAATGAACATTCTAAACCAAAGCTTTTAACCCATTGATTTAATTTGATTTGGCTCTTGGTCTGTGTGGCAGCTTTATCATCCGAGCTGGAGAAATGTGTCATTAACCTGATCTGATCGACCTGCTTTAATTGTTGTAAAGTTTCGAGTGCAACTTCGGCATCCTGGGGTGAAAATCCCAAACGATTCATGCCTGTATCAATCTTTAGCCAGACTGAAAGTGAATTTATTAAGGGAGATTGTTTTAATAAATCTATTTGATAGTTTTGATGTATCACTATATCAAATTGATTGTCTATAGCGACACCAAGCTCTTCTGGATTAAAGACGCCCTCCAATAAAATGATGCGTTTGTGTTGATTGATTTCTCGTAATTCAATGGCTTCATCCAATGTTGCTACAGCAAAGGCATCACATTGGGACAAATATGGCACAACGGTCTTCAATCCATGTCCATAAGCATCCGCTTTGACGACAGCGATAACGCGACCCTTGTGACATTTTTTAAATTGCTTCAGGTTGTGTTCTAGGTATTGAACTTTTATATGTGCTTGGGTGCCACGTTCACGATGCATTTTTAGTGAATCTCATTACCACGTTCATCAAAAAGTATGTCATTTTCATAATTATCAAAACGTGTGAACTCACCTCTGAAGGTTAAATTAACCGTTCCAATTGAACCATTTCGGTGCTTGCCAATGATGATTTCTGCTTTGCCTTTGTCTTGGGAGTCCTTATTGTAAACTTCATCACGATAAATAAAAATAATTAAATCAGCGTCCTGCTCTATCGCTCCAGACTCACGCAAATCCGACATGATTGGTCTTTTATTAGGTCTTTGTTCTAGCGAGCGGTTTAACTGTGACAATGCAATTACTGGCACATCCAGTTCTTTTGCCATGGCTTTCAAATTTCTTGAGATTTCAGAAATTTCATTCACCCTGTTCTCAGTACGTCCTTTGACTTGCATCAGTTGCAGGTAATCAATCACAATCAAATCCAAGCCATCGCGGTTTTTTAACCTTCTACATCTGGACAAAATTTCATTTGGTGACAAAGCTGGTTGATCATCAATAAACAATTTAGACTGACTTAGCAATGCACTACTTTGCCCCAATTTAGGCCAATCAGTATCACTCAGTTTGCCTGTTTTTAAATGACCTTGGTTAATTTGTGACAATGATGAAAACATCCTCATAACCAATTGATGTGCCGCCATTTCCATACTGAATATGGCCACTGTGGAACCTTTAACAGCAGCCCGCTCAGCAATGTTCATGGCAAAAGAAGTTTTACCCATGGCAGGACGTCCTGCAACAATAACTAAATCAGAACGATGCAAACCTGAGGTTTTTTTGTCTAAATCAATCCATCCATAGGGTAAGCCTGTGATTTCATTTTCATTGTCAGACAATTCTTCAATGTTTTCGATGGCTTCTTTTAAAACGGTCTTGATATCATGAAAACCTGACTGAGATTTTAGGGTTTGTTCTCTGATTTGAAAAACCAGCTTTTCAGCCTCTTCAATCAAATCATCAGCTGATTGAGTTTCTGGGTTAAAAGCCTTCTCAGCCAAATCATTACCGATTTGTATTAATTGTCTTAATACGGACTTTTCCCTGACAATTTTTGCATACGCCTCAACATTTGATGCACCAGGCGTATTGGCCGCTAAATCAGCCAAATAATCTAAGCCGCCTGATTGCTCTGTTAAGCCATGAGCATCAAGCCAATCACTGACTGTCACAACATCACAAGCCAATTGGTTTTCATGTAAGTGAGCGATGGCCTTAAAAATGTTTCTGTGGTTTTTTTGATAAAAATCTTCCAATGAAATTTTACCAGCTACACGGTCCCATGCACTAGAAACTAATAACAACCCACCAATAACCGCTTTCTCTGCTTCAATGGCATTTGGCGGTATTTTTAAATGACTGATGTCATCCTGATCATTTTTTAAATGTGGCATTTCATTCATTGTATTGGGTAAAAGCTAAGATTATTTCAATAAGGGCGTTAATTATATATCAGAAAGTCATTTACTTTGCTGTTTGCTACAACAAATTAAAAGCAAAAAAAAACCGGTTGCAAAGACAACCGGTTTTCTTTTGAACTGTATTTTTATTTATGCAGTTTCTTGCTCTTCTGCAACAACAGTTAATGTGAAATCAGCTTCAACATCAGCATGAAATTTCAATTTGACTGAAAATTCACCAACTTCTTTGAATGCGCCTTCTGATTGAATCACTTCACTGGTATCAACTGGATAGCCACTTTCAGTTAATTTTTCAGCAATTTCACGAGGTCCAACAGAGCCATATAAATGACCTTCTGGACTGGAGTTTGCTGAAATGCTGAGTGATAAACCATTGATTGATTCTGCACGCGCTTGAGCTGCGGCAACAGATTCTTTGGCTTTAGCTACCAATTCAGATTTCTTGGCTTCAAACGCCTTGATGTTTTCTTCGGTCGCACGTGATGCGATTTGTTTTGGAATCAGGTAGTTACGTGCATAACCATTTTTTACGTTAACGATGTCACCTAAATCACCCAGGTTTTGAACTTTGTCTAATAATATTACTTGCATGATAAACTCCTGTTATTTGCCGTGTTGATCACAATATGGGACTAATGCCAAGTAACGAGCACGTTTTACGGCCGTTGACAATTGTCTTTGGTATCTGGCTTTGGTGCCAGTGATGCGGCTAGGAATGATTTTACCTGTTTCAGTTAAAAACTGTTTAAGCATATCCAAGTCTTTGTAATCAACTTCTACAATACCGGCTGCTGTAAATTTACAGTTACGACTGATGATTCTTTGCGCGGGGCGTCTTCTTCTTTGTGGTTTTGCCATGTTAATTACTCCTCTTCTGTTGCGTCAGCAGTTTTGGTTTCTTCTTTAACTGCTTCTTCTTTGGCCGCTGTTTCTTTTTCTTCAACAGCTTTCACTTCTTCTTCAGTTACCTTTTTGGCTTTCTCATCTTCTTCTTTTTTCAAAGGTGAAGCTTCAGTTTCAGCCTGTTTTTTAGCTAAAACCATGTGACGCAATATGGCATCATTGAATCTAAACGCATCAACGATTTCATCAATGGCTTCTTGACCACATTCAATGTTTAACAGGTAATAATGTGCTTTATGTAAACGCTCAATTGAGTAGGCTAATTGACGGCGTCCCCAGTCTTCAGAACGGTGAACGATACCACCACTTTTGGTTACCATACCACTGTATCTTTCGATCATGGCTGGCAATTGTTCGCTTTGGTCCGGATGAACCAACATGACAATTTCATAATGTCTCATGTATAACTCCTTACGGTTTAAAATATGCCACCTGATGTCATTGAAGAAACTTCAAAACCCAGTGCAGCAAGGAAAAGTTCGCGGATTTTACTTGTTTCCCTCAAGTATTGCAACGCTTATGGTTAAAATATATCACTCTTAATGAGTGAGCAATTACAAAACACATCTTTCAGCACTTTCGACTATCCATACTGGTTATGTCATTTCTTAAACGGTTTGTATTCAATAGTAAAGTGTATCGCATGTTCTCATGTTGTAAACTCAATGACTGGTGACCCATTTTGTGATAACTGTTACAATGCCCCAGTTTTAAAAATGCATAACACATTTCATGCTCATTCCTCAGTCAATTGACCATTCAGACAATCAAAATTGGAATCACTTAAAAGGTCTTGGTTTACCACTGGCTATCACTGAGTTTCACCACATTCATCCTGGCTTATTGGTGGTGTTAACGGATTCTGTATATCACAGCCGCGTATTAGAAAATGAAATAAATTTGTGCGCAAAAAATACCGACATTGATGTTTTACATTTTCCTATTTGGGATACCCTGCCCTATGACGTGTTTTCACCCAACCCAGAAATTGTATCTGAACGCATGAAATTTTTGGCACAAATCAGCACGCTCAAACAAAAAGCGGTGGTGGTCATGCCTGCTCAAAATTTAATGCAGAAATTACCCAACAAAGATTTCATCATGGGGCGCAGTTTGAATGTCAAACTGGGGGAGCATTTTGACTTACATCGGTGGCGGCAATTATTTGAAAAGAACGGTTACATTCATGTCAATGAAGTTCGTGAAGCTGGTGAGTTTGTGGTACGTGGCGGGGTTCTTGATTTATTTCCTATGGGTGGCCATGATGCTTATCGAATCGAATTATTTGATGATGAAATTGAATCCATCCGAATATTCGATACTGACACTCAATTGACTATTCGGGAAACCACAAAAATTCAAGTCATGCCTGCAAATGAGTTTCCATTTGATGATGCGGCAAGAGAGTTGTTTTTGTCTCGTTTTCGTGAGTGGTTTGATGTAGATACAAGAAAAAACACCCTTTATCAGGATGTCAGGAAAGGTATTAAATTTTCAGGTATTGAACAATACTTACCGATGTTCCACCAAGAACTGGGTGATGTCTTTGATTATCTGCCCAAAGATGCTGTTTTTATTCACTGCCAACAAACCGCGCCTATCTTACAAACCTGGCAAAAACAAATAAAAGCCCGTTATGAAGAACGTCGCCATGACCTACAACGGCCCATCATAGCTCCAGAAGATATTTATTTGGATGCTGACAATACCTATAGAGACATTTTGAACTTTCAAAATATTTGGATTAATCACACTGAAAACACAAACACGAGTATTGATTTTCACTCACAATTGCCTAACCAGTTTCAAGAAGCCAAACATGACAACTTAGCAAACTTCAGTGACCAATTAGAGCAACGTATATTGATCACGGCCGATTCATTAGGACGCCAAGATTTGATTTTGAACAAGTTGAAATCTGCAGACAAAAATTACACTGTCTTTGCAAGCATTGAAGATTTTATTCAAAGTGAAAATAATAGAGGTATTTGTATCGCTCCTATTGAAAATGGAGTGAATTTAAAAGCACACAATTTGCAAATATTAGATGAAGGATGTCTGTTTAGTCAAAGGGTCACTCGTAACAGACAGGTCAAAAAATACAAAGCCAACCCAGAAGACATAATCAGCAATTTAACTGATTTACATTTGGACTCCCCCATTGTACACATTGACCATGGTGTTGGTCGTTATCGTGGGTTACAAACATTAGATTATGATGGTGAAGCTGAGTACTTAGAAGTTGAGTATTTGGGTGGTGATAAATTATTTGTACCCGTTTCGTCATTGCATTTGGTATCAAGATATTCAGGTGCCAGTGAAGAAAATGCACCGTGGCACAAACTGGGTTCTGAAGTATGGCAAAAAGCCAAACAAAAGGCAGCCAAAAAGGTTAAGGATGTGGCTGCAGAACTGCTGTCCTTATATGCCATGCGTGAAGCGGCTGGCGGTCAATCATCACAAGTCAATGCCGATGAATATGCCATGTTTTGTGATGGTTTTCCTTTTGATGAAACTGAAGACCAACAAAATGCCATTAATGCGGTTATTAAAGACATGCAATCACCCAGTCACATGGACCGTGTTATTTGTGGCGATGTTGGATTCGGTAAAACAGAAATTGCACTCAGAGCTGCTTTTATAGCTGCCAATGAAGGGAAACAAGTGGTACTACTGGTGCCCACCACACTATTGGCACAACAACACCATGATAATTTTGTAGATCGATTTGCCCCCTTTCCAATCAAAGTTGAGTTGTTGTCACGATTTGTGAGCAACAAGGACACCAAAAGTATTTTAGAAGCCTGTGAAAATGGTCAAGCAGATGTAATCATAGGTACTCACAAGCTCATTCAAAAAGGCATTAAGTTTAAAAACTTGGGTTTGGTAATCATCGACGAAGAGCATCGTTTTGGTGTCAAACAAAAAGACCGTTTGAAGCAATTAAAAGCTGATGTGGACTTTTTAACATTAACCGCAACACCCATCCCCAGAACATTAAACAGCGCGTTATCTGGACTGCGTGATCTGTCTATCATTGCCACTCCACCTAAAGCCAGATTAACGGTTAAAACTCAAGTGATTGAATGGCAAGACAGCATCATTAATGAAGCATGCACACGTGAAATACAGCGCGGTGGTCAAGTGTATTTTTTGCATAATGAAGTGCAGACAATTGAACAAACAGCAGAGGCGATACAAAAAATAAATCCCAGTGCACGCGTGCGCGTGGCTCATGGTCAAATGAATGAAAAAGAACTACAGAATGTCATGGTGGATTTTTATAAGCAGCGTTTTAATATTTTAGTTTGTACCACCATCATTGAATCTGGTATTGACATTCCCAGTGCCAATACCATTATCATCAATCGTGCTGATAAATTAGGCTTGGCACAACTACATCAGTTACGAGGACGTGTCGGGCGTTCACACCACAAAGCCTTTGCTTACATGATTATTCCCAATTGGAAGTCAATCACAAAAGATGCCAAAAAAAGGTTGGAAGCCATAGAGTCTTTAGAAGACTTGGGTGCTGGATTCACTTTAGCAACACATGACATGGAAATTCGTGGTAGCGGTGAGTTACTTGGTGAAGAACAAAGTGGCCAGATTCAAAGCATTGGATTCAGCCTCTATTGTGACATGCTAGAACGGGCTGTAACTGCTTTAAAAAATGGCGAGGAAATTGACATTTTAAATGACGAAAGCAAACATGTTGATATAGAGCTCAATATTCCAGCACTGATACCAGACAGTTATATTTATGATGTTTACACTCGTTTGACTTTTTATAAACGCATGAACAATGCCAAAACACTGACAGACCTTGATGAAATCAAAGTTGAGCTAATTGACCGTTTTGGTGTGTTACCAGAACAAGCCAATAATTTATTTCATGTGTTGAAATTCAAACAAAAAGCTCAAAAACTGCATATCAAGTCATTGTTAATGAATGAAGAATATGCAGACGTGAAATTCTTTAAGCAAAGTGATGCATTTTTTAACAAACTGATTCAGTTACTACAAAAACAACCTGAACAATTTAAACCTTTACCACAAGATGGATTGCGTTATTTGGGAGATTTCACTCACGCTGAACAACGCATTGATGCAATTCATCATTTATTTGATATACTTCAATCATGAAAAATATTCTATTATTACTGTGTTTTACTTTTGGTACTGGCCATGCTCAGGAATACATCAGTTTAGACCAAAATGATTGGGTTTATGATGTTGATGTTATTGTGTTTGCCAGGCAATTGGCACAACCTGACGCTGAAACCATCAACAGTTCAGTCATCGAGCCGCTTGAGCCTTTGAAAACTTTGTATCCATTAAGTGAAGAACTGCCTTTATTTAAAGCTGTTGAACTTGATTTGTTAGCTGATCAACAAAATGCCACAGAGAATAACAAACAATGGCAAGTGCCTTTGGGAGAAGATAAGCAATTAGTAGATGTATTAACTTGGTTTATTGTCGAAAATAATATGCAACACCCCATCATCGAAAAATTACAATTAAACCCTACATTTAAGCCATTGCATCACCAAAAATGGCGCCAACCTGAAGTGAGTTTTTTGCAACCAATTTACGTGAAAGTCAGTTCAGATATCCCACCGTTGGCTACACCACCATTTACCGATGAACAAGAGACTGTTGATGTTGAGATGAACAGTGACATTGCACCCACAGACGAAGCATTTATATTGAATATCAACGAAACACAAACACCTGAGGATTATTCATTTGATGGTCAAGTGGCCTTTTCTATGCAACGATTTAACCATATCAGTGTATTGATGAATTTTTTTAGAATCGACCCCAATGGAAACCCAATCACCTACAACATCAAACAAAAAAGCAGAGTTGAATTAAATCAATGGCAATACTTTGATCATCAACAATTTGGCGTCTTAACAAAAGTCACTGCCATAAAAATAGAGGAAAATCATGAAAACAACTAAATTCATTTTAATATTAGGTTCGCTTTTTATATTGCTGTCTTGTCAAAACAAGTCACCATCAAACAAAGAAAGTCCATACATAACCGATTGGCATTTAAACGTTAACAAAAGCCAGTTCAGTTTTGTTACGGTGAAAAATAAAACCCATAATGAAGAACACAGTATTAAATATGATGGTGGCTATATAAACCAAAATGGCGAGCTTAAAATTCACCTGGCTTTAGATACAGTTGATACAGGCATTGAAATCAGAGACCAAAGACTCAGGGACATTCTTTTCGAAGTTAATCAATTTCCTGTGGCCATAATCACTGCTAAATTAGAAAACCAGCTGCCCTTATTGAAACCATTTGATGTCAATTTTAATCTTGATTTACATGGCATTTCAAAGAACATTACTGCAACTGTGCTGATTCAAACAGTTGGCGATGAATTGGTTGTCACCAACTTTGAACCCATTGTCATCAATGGTAAAGAGTTTAACTTGGACTCAGCCATTAACCAATTAACTAAAATTGCTGGCTTGCAAAGCATTAATTATGAAGTTTTGGCGGATTTCAAACTAACGTTTGAAAAGTAATCGTTTTCAGTTACACCTGTGGCAATGCAAGTTTAAAATAAGTATGATATTACGCACTTTTCATTGGAATTAACATGGGTATTCTTTCAGGTAAAAAAGCACTTATTGTTGGCGTTGCCAGCGATCGTTCAATTGCATGGAGCACAGCAGAATTCATGCACCAACAAGGCGCAGAACTTGCATTTACTTATTTGGATGACAAATTAAAGAAACGTGTCGATAAAATTGCAGCGAAAACTGGGTCAGAAATTGTACTGCCCTGTGATGTTAATTCTGACCAACAAATAGATGATGTTTTTAAAGAACTCAAAAATCAATGGGATGGATTGGATATCATTGTTCATTCAGTCGGTTTTGCGCCACGTGAATTGTTGCAAGGCAGTTATTTAGATAATCTCACGCGTGAAGGATATCGTATTGCTATGGACACCAGTTCTTACAGTTTTGCTGCATTAGCAAAAGCTGGCAGAGAAATGATGCAAGGCAGAGACGCTGCATTACTCACATTGTCTTATTTGGGTGCAGTACGTGCCATGACAAATTACAATGTCATGGGTGTTGCCAAAGCCGCTTTAGAAGCCAATGTTCGTTACATGGCTCATGCTTTAGGTGCCGATGGCATCCGAGTCAATGGTATTTCTGCAGGACCCATTAAAACCTTGGCAGCATCAGGTATTGGTAATTTTAAATCCATGTTAGATCATGTCGCCAAAGCAGCGCCTTTAAAACGTAACATCAGTCAAGAGGAAGTTGCAAAAGTCGCAGCATTTTTATGTTCTGATTGGGCATCTGGCATCACTGGTGAAATCACTTATGTAGATGCGGGTTACAACATCATGGCCATGACTGAAGTGGGTCAAAACTGATTCAAACTATTTAAAAGCCACATCATTCAATGTGGCTTTTTTCTTCATTGTTGTGAAAATTTCAGCCAATCATCTTTAGATGCTTTCTCATGGCAAAGTCCATTTAAAATCATGCTGCCATTTTCAACGTATTGATCGCTGACTGAATAACCTTCATGACAATATGCTGTTTCTTTGATGTGTTCTTCAACAACTTGGATTAACCTTTGTTCCCGTTCACCATTGCTTTTTTGCTTCTTACGATCAGGTCTCTCATTATGGTTTCTTCCCCCACCTTTGTTACCACCTCGTCCTCGGTGACTTGACCCTTGTTTTTTGTTGGTAGGTAAAAGTTGACTCAGCTGAAATTGTTTCAAGCCTTCAGGTGTTATATAAGTGGTGAATTTAACTTGATTTCTTTGATGTTTTTTTGGCTGTGAGCAGCCCAAAACAACAAGTATAAATAAAAGAATTAACAAACAATGTTTCAACATTAACGGTACCTTAATAATTTAAAAATACCAAGCTTAAACTGAAATGTAGTAAACAATATGGATACAAAGTTAAAATTTTGTTTTATAAGCCTCCTTATAAAATCATTGATATCGAAAATAACCCTAATAACAAAGCCCTGAAGATACAGGGCCTTGTTATGAACTATCTATTGACGGTTACTATATGAATCAATCAAACGATTCATTTTTACTTTGTATTGTGTGATATTGTGTTCTTCATTAATGACTTTAACTTCTTCAAAGTATTGAAGCAATTGATCCGCTCCTAATCCAATGATGGTATCACTACCTGGATTAAAAGAAACACTGTATAAATCATTGGCATTGGCCACATCACGTTCATAAATATAATGACAACCAGGACCACCATCCCATGGTTTGATACCATCACTTGGGTCATAATCATTCCACCGAATGGTTTGACATGTTGCTTCATCAGCATAGGCACCTTTTAAAAATATATTGGCATATGTTCCAACAGCACCTACTGGTAAAGCTTGATAATACCAACCAGGTCCTGTGATTGTTCCAGCGGCATTAATTTGTAAAGATAAGCCCAATAAGCCAGTTAGTAAGGATAGTTTTAATGTATTTCTCATGTTCTTTCACCTGTATAAAAATTAATAGGATGTTCAAAATATTTGAAACTTTTTTATCTTAATTGGCTTGCAGCTATAAACCACAAACAACTCAGGAAATGTTGGTAAAAGCCATAATTCAAAGACAAAACAACTCAAGAAATACAGTTTTAATAACGATATATCATGTTGTAATTAATGGATATTTTTTATTTTTACCAGTTTTTACCAGTACTTATAAGGTGAGTGATGTAAAAACAAGTTATCATCAAGAAAGAAATTCAATAGGAGTCAACTTATGTCAAAAACAAAACTATTTTTTATAGCATGTGTCTTGAGTTATCAAACCCAAGCCCATGAATTTTTAACAGAAATATTGGTCTATCCTGTCGATACCATTAAGGTTTCTCCGCACAGCACTTACAAAGTAATTGAAACATTTCATTTGTCTGAGTATGAACTTAAACACGGTCTTAAAAAGGATTTAGTTAAACAAGAAATTAAAAGAATTGTGGCTAAAAGGCAAGAGAATGTCAATCCAGAAAGTGTCATTTGTGATGATTGGGATGGGGTATTTAAGACTTGTGGTGCTTTTGATCATTTCAATGAAGCACGCTCAATGGCAATAGATATTTGTGCGGGTATAGCTGTCAGCTATATGGACTTGTATCCCGATGGACTGATTCCACAATTTATTGGCCCAAATACATTTATCAGTGGTGGAACGGCAGCAAACAACCACCATTCAAATTATAATTTCAGTGATGGTTTGTCTTTTAATTGTGTTGAAGTTATTTCTAACTTGGCCACAGAGTAACATCAACAATCAGCCTTGAAGTGTATCGATCTAAACACCTCAAGGCTGAATTCTTGAGAATGCCTACTGTGTTATTTGTTGTTGCCAGCTAACAATGAAATGCTTTTAACTTGTTCCAATATGTCATTCAAACGTTTTTCTAATACTGTTCTGTCTTCAGCTGACAGTGCACTCAACGTTAAAATAAAATGACACGTTTTTACAACATTTCGCCACCTGGGGTTATCAGGTATTTTTTCTATATCTAAATATTTATCCAAAGACCGTGTTCTTAAGGTTCCGTTGTCTATTGAAACCGTCCAAACTTTACTTTTTTCAGCCAGTTCAATGTGATCACTGTTGGTGGTTTTTTCCCAAATATTAAGAGCATCAATCATGGCACTGACCAATATTACTTTGAAATCTTGCTTAATGTCTGTGGTTTTGTCTTGGCTGACTTGGGCTTGACTGAGTGAAATGTTTTGTTTTTGCATCATAAATAATTGTTGTTCATGATGTTTAATTGACTGTAATAAGGTGGTACGTTCTCTTTTTCTGTTGATGACATACATTAATAACAAAACCAACAACAACAAAACCAACAAAACAGCAATGATGACACCATTACTCAATTTTTGTAGTCGAGCTGATTTTTGTGCATTAATCAGTTGTTCATTAATTAGGTCATGCTTTATTTGTTGAGTTTCAATTTGGTATTGAATATTACTTAAATCACTGTCATATTTTTCTTTTAAAAAGAGTTCTCTTAGTTTTTGATATTGTTGTAAATAGTCATAGGCCTTTTGTGTGTTTATGGGTTTGAAAATTTGACTGAGTAATGCATAAAATTGACTGGTTTTATTGGTGTCATGTTCATTTTCCGCTTGTTTCAAGCCCTGCTCTATATTTTTAATCGCCGTCTCAGTGTCTCCTGTATTCCAAAGAATTAATGCAGCATCATGATAAAAATCAGTATCCAGTATGATGTCATTGTTTTTATGAATTAACTCAGCTTCATCAAAAAACTTTTTAGCAAGTACATATTGTTGGTTACCAAGGTGGTGTTTGCCTATATTAATAAGCGCCCTGGCTTGGGCTTGAGGAGATTCTTTAAGTTTAAAAGTTTGAACAACTTTTTCTGCATATTCTTGGGATTTGATGTTGTTTCCATTTAAGGTGTAAGCCTTGGTTAAGTCTTCATAAATATGTGAAATTCTTTGATATACACGTTCATCAAAACTGTCTTGATTGCTGTATGCCAAGTATTGGCTAAGTGCTTGTTCATAGTAATCAACAGCTAATTGGTACTTTTCTAAATCCAGATAAACCAAAGCAATGTTATTCAGTGTATTACCAATTTGATAACCATCACCATGTTTTAATTTTAAAGTCAGGCTTTGCTTAAATGATGCCAAAGCTGTTGCAAAATCATGCTTTTTAGACGCCACCAATCCAACATCATTGAAACTTTTAGTCATCCAAACTAAATTATTTTCACGCTGTGCAATCTCAAGCCCCATGGACAGGTATTTATGGGCCTGTTGGTAGTCGCCTAAAAAGTAGTATTTTTGTCCAACTCGCCTGTTCCATTGGTATTGGTATTTAAGCTCAGTGATAAAATCAGCATGGTTTTTAACTTTTGCCAAATAGTAGGCTTCTTGTTCATCGTGTCCCAACTCATGATGAATTTCAACCAAATGTAACCACGCTTCAATTTGATTGCTGTCATTTTGGTTTGCTTCTCTTTCACAAACCAGCAAAGCTTCTTCGTGGTTGCCTTTCTTTATCGCATCGTCACAAGGTGAAGCCCAGACATCAATCACCAGAAAGAAAAGCATGAATACGCACATCGTGGTTTGCATTTTCATAATAACCAATTTTCTAATGATTTATTGACCATGCTAAGCTTAATTTTAAAGCCATCATGATAGCAAATGTACTCAGGAATTGCGTCACAAAAAAGGGTTTTGTATGGATATAAGGAAAGCTAATTTCAGGTCTAACAGGGTGAGTTTTAAGCAGAATATATCGGGTGATGATGGCATTCATTACAATCCCCAACTAATCTATTGAAAATTTTCAGTGCTTAGGCGGTGGTTTCACTAAGTGAGGATATGTTATCAGTGCATTTAAATGAATCGCTTATTTGTTTACAAAACCAAAAAGAGCCGAATTGCTCGGCTCTGATTTTTCTTTTAAAGGCTTGTTTGTCCTTTTGTCGTTTGGCTTTGTTGCTCTTGTCATGGACGCCACCTTTTTTCATGATGTCTGCCCTAGCAACCCAATTTCGAGTTTTTTTATTACTCATATGAGACTCCATTTGCTTTAGTTTTACTCATTATAAACAAAAATATACCATTAAAATGGTGTTTACACTTAAAACGATGTTTAAAGTGCATCAATTAATAGTTATTAAGTAGACAGTTTCTAATCCAAATGGTTTATATTTTATTCAACACCATGATTCAATCTGATATTAAACATTGGCTTGGTCTGTTAGTAAATCCAATACAAATGCAAGAAAACAACTTGGTTTTCGTATGCACCTTAGGTAGAAGCTTTGCTGGCCACATCAATAGCCAGCAAAGCAACACCCAATAGCCACTTTAGCGGACTTAAAATTCAGTCGGTGCAGCAGGAGACTTGATTGTTTTGCGTGGGTTGATTTGCAAATCTTTCAACAGTTCTTCTACGGCTCGTTCAATTGAAGGGTCACGACCTGCTGCCACTAATTCAGGACGATCAATTACTTCAATGTCTGGACTGACACCTTCATTTTCTACTGCCCAATTACCATCAGTATCCATGAATCTAAATGTTGATGCCAAAACAGAACCACCATCAACCAAGTTTGGATTACCACTGATACCAATCAAGCCACCCCAAGTCCGTGTGCCAATAATCTTACCCAAGCCCGCTTTACGGAAATAATAAGGGAGCGCGTCTCCACCTGAACTTGACTGTCCATTGGTCAGCATCACTTTTGGACCATCATGCGCAATCAAAGGTGTGGCATTACTGTCTAAATCTAAACCACGACGCTTCCAGTAATTTAATGTTTTGCGAGATAACAACTCAATCATGCGATCAGGAATAAAACCACCACCGTTGTATCTGTCATCAATAATCAAAGCATCTTTACCAATTTGAGGTAACATTTGCTTAAATAATTCACGGTTTCCATCAATGGCTGTATTGGGAAGGTGAACATACCCTATTCTTCCATCTGACAGCTTATCAACCATGGCTCTTCGCGAATTTACCCAATCTAAATAACGTAACTGACTTTCTGAAGCAATGGGTTTAACATAAACTGTTTGGCTGCCTTTTTTAGTCGGTTTGTCATTGACTTCAATACCAATGTTTCTACCTGCTGTGTACTCTAATAATTGATATATGTTAGCAACATCTGCTGTGCTGTAGTTGTCTATAGCAAGGATGTAATCACCCACTTCAACATCTACAGTTGTTAATGGTGAGCGCCTGTTTTCTGTCCAGTTTTCACCTGCAAATATTTTAGTGATTTCAAAATAGCCACTTTCATGTTTTTTAAACTCAGCACCTAACAAACCATTGTCCCGTCTTTCAACTTCAGGTTGGTCACCGGCATTGACATAGATATGACCAGAATTCATTTCACCTGCGATTTCACCCAAAACATAATCTAAATCTGTTCTGTGTGTAGCTGCTGCAGCCATTGGTTTATATTTGTCATGAATAGATTGCCAATCATTACCATGCATACCTGGATCATAAAACCAATCTCGTAAAATACGCCATGCATCAGTAAACATTTGTTGCCATTCTATGCGGGGGTTAATTTTCATTGATAAATGGCTTAAATCTAGCTTGTCTTTAATCGACTGATCAGCTTTGGCTTCAATGATTGCATAATCATTTCCTTTTTGTACCAGCATCGATTCACCATCCGTTGATAAACTGTAGTTAGCGACGCCTTTAATTACGGATTGCTGTTTAGCATCACCGTTGAGGTCAATCATTTTCAATTGATTTCCATTGGCTGTGTTTTCAACAAAGAACACAGCTTTTCCGTTACTTTGTAAGTTGAAATAATTACTGGCTTTTCCTGGCAATGCCATGACTCTGTCATCAAAACCTTTCACATCTATATTAACAACCACAGATTTAATGTCATTGTCATCAGCTTGTGTTTTATTTTCTTCCTCGCTAAATGCAAATAGAACTGGTGCTTTATTATTGAGTCGAGCCACATAAACTCGAGTGGCTTGGTGGTACAAATAATTAAATTCATAACTACTGAACGAAAGGTTGTAGTCTCGATTAGACAAGAAATACAAGTAATTGCCTTTGGGATCAAACACAGGTGAAAAATCATTAAAAGCAGCACTGGTTAATCTTTGGGTTTTTCCAGCTTTCAGATTATGCACAAAAATTGAGTTGAATCCGGAATTTTCAGTCTTGGTGTAAGTGAGCCATGCACTGTCTGGTGACCAGCTATAATCGGTGATGTCATTGCGACTAGAGCGGTCAATTTTTTGTGTTTCACGACTACTCACATCAACAACCCAGAGGGTTTGATTGGTGTCTGCAAAAGCCAACTTTTTACTGTCCGGTGACCAAACTGGTGCATAACGCCAAGTGTGTCCATCTGTAGTGACTTGAATGACCTTGCCTGTAGAAACATCTTGGGTATACAGTTCATACTCACCTGAAGCATCACTCAAATAAGCAACATATTCACCATCCGGTGACCAAGTCACATCTATTTCACGAGCTGCTGTTCTGCTTATATTTCTGATTTCATTGTGATGGGTTGAGGCTTTAAATAACTCGCCACGAGCAGCAATCATCACAGATTGTGCGTCAGCCGAGAGCGTCATTGATTGAATATAACCTTTAACGTCTTTTTGTTTGGTCAATAAAGGTTCATTATTAGCAGTAATGTGTATATTCAAACGCTTGGTGGCATTGGTTTTAGGGTCAAATCGCCATAAATACCCACCATTTTCATAGACGATGGCTTCAGGTCCAGCAGAGGCCCAAAGCGAATCGTATTGTTCATGTGCAGTGACTTTGACAGGTTCTGTATTTTCTTCGTAACGATACAAATTGAGGTGATAATCTCTGTCGCTGATGAAGTAAATGTCATCACCAACCCACACAGGTTGATGGTCTGTGGCTTCATTGGTGGTTAATTGTTGGCTGCTGTTATTTACCAAGTCATAAACCCAAACATCTTGAGCTCGACCACCGCGATAACGTTTCCAAGTACGAAACTCACGATCTTTAGGCGTATATACAAATTTTGTACCATCTGGTGAGAGCATTCCACCACCCGTTTCAGGTACAGGCAATGCTTGTTCCATACCACCATTGACAGGAACCCAGTAAGGTTGACCCATTCGAATTCCCCATGGCAATCGGTTGGCTCTTACCAAAATATTTTGATCATCAGCTGACCAGTCCAAAATGCGATAATCGAAACCGCCTCTTGGTGGCATTGAACCAACGTCGTTATACCAAGTCAATTGTTTCAGTTCGCTACCATCGGAGTTCATCACATAAACTTGTCTTGAACCCGTATATTGTGCTGAAAATGCAATTTTTTTACCATTTCTTGAAAATTTGGGAAATGCTTCAAATCCTTTATCTGCCGTAAGTCTTTTGGCATTCCCTGTTTCAATATCAGCAATGTATATGTCACCTGCATAGACAAAAGTCACTTGATTCTTATGAATATCAGCAAAACGTAATAATGCTGTCGCATCCGGTGAGGTTGTCGACTCAGCTGTTGCAGATAGACTCAGTATTAACAATACAGTAAATAGTAATGCTGTCATTAGGGGCTTTTTTTGTGGTATGAGTACAGGCATATGTTCTCCAAATCTGATTAAATGAAAATTTAAGTGTCAGGATTTTATCATCAAACTAAAGCCTGTTGGCAGTTGAAAATCACATTCATTTTATAAATGCCATTTTATGAGGTTTTAAGTGTTTTCATTATTCACACTATTGTAAAGCCACATTGGCTGTTAACTTATGAATGTATCATTCATTTAACACTGATGGTTCATTCATACAATCTTTAAAATAATACAGTCGTGTTGACAATACTTTTACGTTAACATGTGAATTAATTTGTTGGACTTGAGGTTATCTGAAATGAATTGGTTAAGCATTTTACCACCCCTAGTGGCAATTGCTTTTGCTGTTTGGAAACGCGAAGTGACATTGGCATTATTGTTGGGTATCTTTACAGCGGCTTTGATACTAAGCCATGGTAACCCAGTACTGGCTTTTGTTGATGTATCCAATCGGCTGATTGATGTGTTTTCAAGCGCATATAACACACGTGTTTTGATGTTCAGTTTATTGATTGGCGCTTTGATTCAATTGATCAGAATTTCAGGTGGTGTTTCTGCCTTGGTTGATTGGATGACACTACGCAAACTTACCAACACCCAACGAAAAGCGGGCATGTTACCTGCCATATTAGGTAGCAGCATTTTTATTGATACTAACATGAGTGTTTTAACTGCTGGTATTTCATCACAAGCTATTTTTGACCAACAAAAAATGAGTCGACAGCGTCTGGCTTATATTATTGATTCAACTTGTGCACCCATCAGTGTATTGATTCTTCTGAATGGTTGGGGTGCTGCAATCTTAGCTTATGTCATTGAAACTGGCGTCAATGACCCCGTTGCAGTGATGGTCAGTAGTATTGGGTATAATTTTTATGCCATCATTACTTTGATCATGGTTTATTACACTGTTTTAAGTACACGCGTATTTGGACCATTGAAAACACAAGAGCAAAGTTTGCACAAAAAAAACGCAGAACCAACTTCAATTGATAATGAATCAGGTCAATCAACAAAAAAAATATATATGCTATTACCATTGTCTTTTATGGTCACCAGTATCCTCGTATTTATGTACTTAACTGGTGAAGGTGATTTGCGCCAAGGTTCAGGTTCTGAATCAGTTTTATGGTCAGTGATTTTATCGATAATGCTTATTTTTGTTATGTTGAGATTTGATGCCAAAAATACCACGTCCTATTTAATGGCACAATGTTTTAAAGGAATGGGTGAATTATTGCCTTTGGTTTCTTTGGTTCTGCTGGCTTTTGTGCTCTCTTCTGCAATGAATGATTTGGATACAGCAGAATTTGTCACAGGTGTTGTCAGCGAATCTATACCTGCTGTTTTCGTACCTGCATTGTTATTTATTATTGCCGCTTTTGTCTCATTTACTACAGGGACTTCTTGGGGAACATTTGGAATACTGATACCTATTGCCATTCCTTTAGCTGTTGGCTTGGGAATTTCACCCGGTTTAGTTCTTGGTGCAGTACTTGGTGGTTCTGTCTTCGGCGACCACGCATCTCCTATATCGGATACCACTGTTATAGCCTCATTGGCTGCGGGTTGTGACTTATTGGATCATGTAAAAACACAATTACCTTATGCACTTACAGCCGGTGGAATCAGTGTTGTTTTTTACCTCATCATGGGTTTCTTACAATAAGTCTCTTGTTTTAATTCTATAACATCCTAAAAAGACACAACGCAGGGTTATTGAGCATAGTCAGCTGTCCGCGAAACATGACACGTATCAGTCATCATATTCACCTTGTGATTACATTGTCATAAAAAAAACAAAGGCTACACATCAAAGTCGCATTGACCGAGCGGTCAGTCAGCAGTATAATTCGTTACATGAATAAATCTAAAAAAGAAACCATATTAGATGAGGCTTTGGCTTTATTTGCCACACATGGATTTGCACGGGTATCCATTTCAATGATTGCCAAACAAGCTGGAGTAACTAAAAGCTTGATATTTCATCATTTCGAAAGCAAAGAACAATTATGGGAAACTGTTAAAGAAACCTTTTTCAAACATTATGCAGATAACCAAATGCATTTATTTGATTCTGAGAAAGACCCCATTGAATTAATAAAAAAATCCATGAAATACTATTTCGAATTTGTGAAAAAAAACCCAATGATTCCACGTTTTTTTGCTCATGCACATTTAGAAAACGATGATAAATGTGGGCTGATGGATCAACCTTTGATTGAAAAAGGTCGAAAACTAATTCAAGCCGCACAGCAAAATGGCTTAATGAGAAAAGATTTCAATCCAGTCATATTAATTCTGAATTTTATTACTGTTATAAACCAATATTTCATTGCAGAATGCCATTTTTCACATTGGGATGAAGATTTATATACCAACCCCACTGCATTTATCGATGACTTCATAAAAATCACCATACAAGGAATAAAACCATGAAAAAGACGACACTATTACTACTGATATTACCGTTATTTGCATGTACAGATAAAGAAGAAAAACAAGTCAATCATCAGGAAAAAATACAATATCAATCTGCTGTATTTGAACCCAGTGAACAGCATAAAACACATAAAATCTCTGGTTTTGTTGTGCCAACTAATCAAGCCAGTCTTTCATTTCAAGTCAGTGGCATCATTGACCAACAATTGATAAAAATTGGCGACAATGTTGAATTAAATCAAGCTCTTTTTAAAATTACAAACCCAGCATTAGAGCCACAAATTCAACAATTTAAAAGCCAAATTAAAGCTGTAGAAGCCACTTTGTCACAAAATACTGCTGAAGTTAAAAGGATAGAAAACTTAATTAAAACCAATGCAGTCAGTCAAAATGAATTAGACCGTTTAACCAATCAAAGAAATAATTTACAAGCCACTAAAAAAAGTATTGAAGCACAATTAGAACAAGCACAATCTATGTTTGATGAAACATATTTAAGGGCTCCATTTGCAGGCAATGTTGCTGAGATATACAAAGAAACCGGTGAAGTTATTAGCCCTGGTGAATTGATTATGGTTTTGGGAGGTGTCAGTTCTTTAGAAGCCCCTTTGTACTTACCGGCATTCTTACACAAGCACATACAACTGGGTCAAAAGTTACCAATCAGCTATTTAAATTATAATTGGCAGGCTACAGTAAAAGAAATCAGTTTAACCGCAAACCCTAAATCTCAGCTATTCAAAGTATTGATTGAAATTCCCATAAAACATGGCTTGAAATCAGGAGAAAAAGTAACTGTAATTATTAAGGAAAATTTAGGTCATTTTTACAGGTTGCCAATAGAAAGTGTTATTGATGATGGCATCAATGAACCTTTTGTGTTTCTGATTGATAACAAACAAGTAATTCAAACAAAGATTGATTTAATAACCATCGATGACAATGATGTGATTGTTAAAATGCCACATCAAACAAACATTGAAGTGGTAACCCAAGGTCAAGTCAACTTATCTCCCAATCAAAAATTGAGTAAGCCATGAGTGTCGTACGCGTATTGGTTGGTCAAAAGCGATTGATTTTAACCACGTCTATTTTCCTTGCCTTATTTGGACTGTTTTCATGGTCAAACATGAACCGCCAAGAAGACCCTTTTTTCCCTTATCGACAGGGTTTTATCTTGGTCCAGTACCCTGGTGCTGACGTTAAAAAGATAGAAAAACAAGTACTAAAGCCGTTAGAAGAAGAATTGGCACAAATTGAAGAGATTGATGAAATTAGATCAACAGTTCGCTCTGGTTTTGCACAAGTAATCATAAAAATGTTGGATCATGTTACAGACACAGATACAGTTTGGGACAGAATCAGGCGTGCAGTAGATAAGGCACAAGTAAAGTTTCCTGATGGTGTTATAGAACCGACGGTAGAGGATCGCTTATTAGACACCGCAGTAGCCGTATATAGCTTATCTGGTATCAATGACATCATGCGTTTAAGAGAAGCGGCTAAATCAATCAAAAATCGCATGTTTAACTTACCTGACATGGGTAAAGTTTCCTTGTATGGCATGCCTGAAGAGCAAATTACCATTACTTTAAAAGATGCGTTTAACAACAGTTCAATTATTAACCATGAATCAATAGCCAGACAAATTAATGAACGCACCAAAGCACAACCTATTCATGCTTTACATATTGGTAACAATCGCATCAATGTAGATGCACATACAGAATTCCAATCTTTGGAAGAAATTAAAAACACCAGTATTGAACTAAGCAACGGCGAACAATTGCCCTTGTCCGCTCTGGCAGATGTGAGACTTGAAGCAGAAAATGTATCAAACTCAGGTTTTTGGCATCATGGTGAAAGAGCCATTGCCCTGTCATTATACGTGCCAATTAATCAATTAAATGTGGTTGAGTTTGGTAAAAAACTCAGAGCATACATGGATGAAATCAGGTCACTCTACCCAGATGTTAAAATTGAAGAAGTATTCTTTCAACCTGATCGCGTACTTGACCGCATTCAAGAGCTGGGAGGGTCTTTATTGACAGGTATGCTACTGGTTACTTTGATACTCGCCTTATTCTTGGGATTGCGACCCGGCTTGGTCGTAGCCACAGTTATTCCATTGGTTACGTTCTCATCCTTGGCTTTATTTAATTTAGGTGGTGGTGTATTACATCAGATGGCAATTGCTGGTATGGTGATTGGTTTAGGGATGTTGGTTGACAATGCCATTGTCATGGTTGAAAACATTCAATTCCATATTGATGAAGGTATGCGAGGTTCAGATGCTTCGGTAATTTCTGTTAAAAATTTAGCCATGTCTCTTGGTTCCGCAACCGGCACCACAATTGCTGCATTTATGCCTATGCTGCTTTCACATGGTAATTCCGCAGATTTTACCCGCGCCATACCAACCATGATTATACTGTCAATTTCGGTCAGTTATATTTATGCCATTTTGGTTACCCCCGCCTTCAGTCATTTGTTTCTTAAACAACACTTAGAAAATAAAGAATCATCATTACAAAAGCTGGGTCATAAATTGGGTCAAATTGCTGTTAGTAAAACCAATCTCATCATTGTTTGTGCTTTGGTCTTTGTTGTTTTTTCTGGTTACATGTTTGGGTTTGTACAACGTGACTTCTTTCCAGATACGGATCGCAACCAAGTTATCATTGACATTAAATACCCGGAAAATTCTCACATCATCCAAAACACCCAAAGCACCCAAGCCATCGCAGCACAACTGGCTAAAAGAAAACATGTCCAACGCACAGTCACATTTGTTGGCAATTCAGGACCAGTTTTTTATTATAATTTGATTGAAAAACCCAGGGCGCCACATGTAGCCAGGATTGTTGCCATACTCGACAGTGTTGATAACAGCCATGACATCATTCAATGGATGACCAATGAAATTTCCCCTTTGTATCCTCAAGCTGAAATTGTTGCCAGAAGACTGGGACAAGGTCCTCCTGCTGATGCACCTATTGAAATTAAAGTCATTGCAGAAGATCGACGAGAATTAACTGAATCTGTCAGAAAAATACAAGATTTACTCAGCCAAACTGAAGGTACCAGAACTTTACGGAATACCATCGGTTTGGGTATGGCCAAACTCACCTTATCTCCTCACGATGACTTGCTTAATAAAAACAACATCACCAGAGATCAGCTGGCCAGTGGCTTGGCAATACGTACATCTGGACAAGTGATTGGTCAATACAGAGGTGCTGAGGATCCAATAAATATCGTCATGCAAGCACCCGAGCATGTGAATTTTAAAGTTCAGGACTTGGATGACATTTCAATTCATAATGGTGATTATCAATTGTCATTGAATACGTTGACTGAAAAAAGCATAGCGTGGTTACCAGCATCTATCCAACACATCAACTTACAAAGAACTGCTTCCGTCTATTCAGAAACTTTAGATGGTTATACTTATGATGATGTTTTGGCGAAATTTTTACCACAATTAGATAACATAGATTTTCCACCGGGTGTTCAATACTATGTTGCAGGTGCAGTCAAAGAATCAGGAAAAGCCAATCAGTCACTTGGAAAGGCTTTGCCCATAGGCATTATTATGTTATTGATGTTTTTATTGATTGAGTTTAACTCATTTAAAAAAATGGTCATTATTTTAGTCACAGTCCCATTGGCTTTTGCGGGAGTTCCATTTGGTTTGCTCCTGACCCAAACACCTTTTGGTTTTACCGCAACATTAGGGGTGTTGGCATTGGTTGGCATTGTTGTTAATAATGCCATTGTCTTGCTCGATCTCATTCAAAAGAATCAAGACAGTGGGCTTGATATGAAACAGTCAATTCAAGAGGCTGTGGCAAGGAGAACCCGGCCCATCATCTTGACCACTCTGACCACCATTGCTGGCTTATTACCCCTGGTTATGACACAATCAACATTGTGGCCACCATTGGCTTGGTCTATCATCTCAGGCTTAATTGTTTCAACAGCTTTGTCTTTGTTGGTGGTCCCTTCCCTGTACCAAAAAATGATTAAACCTAAAACCATCATGACATCACATTGAACAATGAAGTTTAGCAATCAATACGCTCAATTAGGTCGTAAATACAGTATTAAAACGCGACCAGACAGGCCTCAAAAACCAGAACTTGTCTTGTGGAACCAAGAATTAGCAGAAGTGTTGGGGCTGGATTTGTCTGATGAACAGATTAAATGTTTTTTTTCAGGCCAAAAAATAGCAACTGACTCAACACCAGTTGCTTTGGCGTATGCTGGACATCAATTCGGTCATTTTAATCCGCAATTAGGTGATGGACGCGCGCACTTACTGGGTGAGTTAACAGACAAATACGGTCATCTTCAGGAGGTTCAACTTAAAGGGTCTGGCCCTACTCCTTTTTCACGACAAGGTGATGGTAAATGTGGCATTAAACCCGCAGTCAGAGAATATTTGATGTCAGAAGCCATGCATGCAATGAGGGTTCCAACCACCCGTAGTTTGGCTGTTGTTACCACCGGCGAACCCGTATATAGACAAAGTAGCTCACCGGGTGCAGTGGTCACTCGCGTTGCACAATCACACATTCGTGTGGGAACGTTTGAATACTTTGCAGCTCGAGAAATGTATACAGAAGTTAAAGTTTTGGCTGATCTTACTCTTTCTAGACATTTCCCAAAGATTGATCAATCTGATGACAATAAGTATATAAAGTTAATTTCTGAAGTCATTGATAATCAAATACATTTAATAACTGAATGGATGCGTGTGGGTTTTATACATGGTGTCATGAATACAGATAACACCTTACTTTCTGGTCACACCATTGATTATGGTCCATGTGCCATGGTGGGTATTTATGATACTGACACCGTCTTCAGTTCAATTGATCGTAATGGGCGATATTCTTTTGGCAACCAAGCTAACATGGCCCAATGGAATATGGCAAGATTGGCAGAATGTTTCCTGCCATTAATTGACATTGATGATAAAAAAGCCATTGCTAGCTTATTGCCTTTAATAGAAAATTTCGCTGATAAATACAACAGCTCATTTAACCTCATGATGGCCCATAAATTGGGTTTTAAACATAACAACAAGCACACCGATGAACTTCAGACAAATTTATTAAACTTGATGAGTAAACATCAACTTGATTACACCACTACATTTATCAATTTACAACATTCACTAAACCCCAAGCCAAACCATTCTTCACATGTGGAAATAAAAATAGAAGCTGTGCTGATGGATTGGCATAACAAATGGTTATACTTGCTCAACAAAGAAAATATTAAATTTGAAAATGCACGTAATCTGATGTCTCAATACAACCCATTGGTCATACCGAGAAATCACCACATTGAAAAGATTTTAGACCTCGTTGAAGCTGACACTTCTTCGGATTGGGTCAATACTTTTTTAACTGTCATTCAATCCCCTTATACAATCACTAAAAACACCCATTTATTTCAAGACCCATCAACTGATGGTGACATGAATTACCAGACATTTTGTGGTACTTGAAGACATAAAAACAATTAGATTTTAAGTCACAGCATCTCCCCCAAAAACAACTGTTGATAGATGAGGACTTGGTTTGATAACAACCAACTCCGTAATTTATATGATGATATTTACTCCAAGCCATTCATAAATATCAAGTCTACTTCTGGTAGTTGAGGCTGTAGGATAAAAACTCCACGGTTGATATCGGAAACAATCACGATGCCATTATCAAAAAATGGATACACATTCCATGCCCCAGGAAATCCCCTGCCATCACCATCAGGATAAGTATCAAAAAAGCCCACTTCTTTCATTTCAGGTTCACTGAGATCCCCCAACTCCAATATCCTTAACCCACGAGAATAATTAGCCTGATACGTATGACTACCTACTATGTATTGGTTATGGTCAATTGAATCGCCTGTAGATTCATGATAGCCAATATAAACGGGGTTATCAATGTCTTTAAAATCCATGACCATGGTTCTGGTATTTTGATTTAAATTACGTTCATCGAGCTCATCATCAATTACAAAATAACGTTGATCTTCAGTTAACCATCCTTGGTGTGTGTATTGACTGCCCGTATATCCGGTGCGTGATACTTGCGTTGGGTTATTTTTTACTGTTACATCAACCACAGTGACTGTGTCTTCATTACTCGCAAAACACAATTCTTTGCCTTTGTAGTCTGCATCTGGACCCTGATAAGTTAAGCATTGCGCATCATGCGTATAACCATCACTTGAGAAGCAACCTGCAAATGATGGCTTTAACGGGTTATTGATATTAACCATATGCAAGCCACCATTACATGTATTGCTACCAACCAAATATGCAAATCCAGTCTGCTGGTTTATAACAACATTATGTGCATCTCTGAAAGCAGTTGGATTACCACCTTTATAAACATGATTAGCTGAAAATACTTTGGGTGGGTTGATGACACTCAGAAGTTGGCTAAGGTCAAATACCTGCATGCCATGATTACCAATGTTATCTGCGACTATAAAAGCATGGTTTTTGTATGTTTTAATGTCACGCCATGTACTTGAACCAACCTCACTGGGTAATGTACCCAAAAACACTGGACTTGAAGGATCAGTTATTTCAACAAAAGAGGTTCCAGTGGAGCGTCCGACCAATGCAAAATAGCGGTTACTCTTTTCATCTTTCCAACCCCATGAATCAGCGCCTTGACCACCACCTAAAGTTAATAAATCCACATGACCCATCAAATTAACATTATCACATGGATAAATATCTGCAAAACCATTCAAACAAATTTGTGGTTCTTTAAATTGGTAACCTGTATAAACTTGATTATGGGCATCATGCATCATTTTAGCAAAATCCATATCTGGATACAGTTTACCCATCACTGCAGAGCGTGCTGGTGTATGACAAGCATTTACAGGCAAGCAACTCAGAAAAATAAATAACAAAATAACACAAAATGTTTTCATTATTTATTCCTCAATGGTTGGTGTTATTGTTTAACAACTTGTCCGCCTTTGATAACCACATTGACATTTCTCATGATGTTAATATTTTCAATGGGGTTTTCTTTAACCACTACCATATCAGCATAATAACCTGCTTTGACTTGACCCAGCTGTTGGGTTTGACCCAATAAATCCGCAGCATGTATGGTACCTGCTTGTAAAGCCTGTGTTGGAGTCATGCCATGTTCAACCAACAAACCAAACTCTTCGCCATTTCTACCATGTTCAGAAACACCACTGTCTGTTCCCAGTGCAATTTTCACCCCAGCTTTCAGTGCCCGTGCATAAGAACCTGCTATTACTGGTCCTATGGTGGCTGCTTTTTTTGCAACAACGGATGGGAAAAAACCATCAATTTTAGATTTTTCAGTGACCCAGTTACCTGCAATCAATGTAGGTACCAAATAGGTGCCATGTTTTTTCATTAATTTGATAATTTCATCATCTAAATAGGTACCATGTTCAATACTGGATACGCCTGCTTCTATGGCACGTTTCATCCCCCCTTTTCCGTGTGCATGTGCTGCTACTTTAAAACCATAGTCTTTGGCTGTACTTATCAAAGCAGTCAACTCTTCTTCATTAAACTGTGGATTGTCACCACTTGAAGCTTGACTTAATACGCCACCTGTAGCAGTGATTTTGATTAAATCAGCACCATCCTGATACCTTTGTCTAACAGCTCTTATGGCATCACTGGGGCCATTAATTACACCTTGTTCTGGTGTGGTATGTGGAAATAAATGATCTCGATATCCATTACTGGGATCTGCATGACCACCTGTTGTTGCAAGTGACTTAGCTGCAGTGAATATTCTTGGGCCAGGGACCTTTCCTTTGTTGATGGCATTTCTTAGTGCCACCGTAACATTAAAAGAATCACCTAAATCTCTGACAGTGGTAAATCCAGCTTCAAGTGTTCTTTTCGCATACAAAGCTGAATTGAATGCCACATCGGCTTCATTCATTTGGAATTTTTCAATATAGCTGTTGGGATTTGTTTCAAAAGACAAATGTGTGTGCATATCCATCAAACCTGGCAAGCAATATTGTTGGCTGTAGTTTAAATCCACATGTTGATCATTAAATGCTTCAATTGCAGTAAACCTATCAGCTTCAATCACCACCAATTGATCATTCAACATCCTTCCTGATTGTGCATCAAATAAACTGCCACACCTGATGTTTAATGCCATCACTGACTGACATGCTAATAAACTTAATATACCTAATATACCTATTTTTTTCATATTTACCCCTTCATTAAATGTTCAATATCATCGACTGATTTAACCGCCTTCCTACTCAGGACCACCGGTCCTTTTTTACTGACATGAATGTCATCTTCAATTCTGATACCTATACCTTGCCATTTTTTTGGTGCTTTGGAATGCTCGCTGATATATAAGCCTGGTTCAACAGTTAAGACCATATTCTCTTCAAGTTCCACCCATAAATCATCCACTCTGTAGTCACCACAATCGTGTACATCAAGTCCTAACCAATGACCGGTCATGTGCATGTAGTAATTGGCGTAGCTCTTTTCTTCTAACACCTGATTCAAGCTACCTTTGATTATTTTCAAATCCAACAAGCCTTGGCTGATTGTTTTAACGGCAGCATCATGAAATTCATTCCAATGCCGCCCTATTCTGACTTGTTCTATGGCATCTAACTGTGCTTGCAAAACAACTTCATACAAGTCTTTTTGTCTGGCAGAAAAGCAACCATTCACAGGAAAAGTCCTGGTGATATCAGAAGCGTAAAAATCATATTCTGCTCCTGCATCAATCAATACAATATCACCGTCCTGCATTTGTTTGTTGTTATTGATGTAATGCAAAATATTACTGTTTTCGCCACTGCCAATAATAGGAGGATAGCTTGAATGCGATTTATTTTTAACCAAATGATGCTGGTATTCAGCTTGTAAGTCATATTCATATAAACCTGGTTTACAAGCTTGCATCATACGTTGGTGTGCTGCTGCTGCAATGTCAGCAGATTTTTGTAAGCATTTAATTTCTGCCTTGCTTTTATAGAGTCTCATGTCATGTATGTCATGAGTGATAGACATCAGGTTATCAGGTGCCTTTGACTTTTGTCCTTTTCGAGATTCAATGAGTTTAATCCAATGATTTAAACGGTTATCAAAATCAATATTTTCAGTCATTTTAAAACAAATTTTGTCTCTTGATTCGATTAATGATGGTAAACGCCTATCAATCTCATTGATGTCATATGCAGCATCAAATCCATAGTCATCCACAGCACATTGTGTGCCAACCATTGGACCATCCCATATCATTTTCTTGGGATCAGCCTCTCTACAAAATAGAATTTGTTCATGACCTTTTTCCCCAGGAAGCAGTACCATTACGGCATCTGGCTCATTAAATCCTGATAAATAATAAAAGTCACTGTCTTGACGGTAATAATGATGAACATCACCATTACGAATTAATTCTGGTCTGCTGGCGAGTAAAGTAATGGAGTTTTGACCCGCTATTTTCATTAATTGTTTGCGGCGTTTGATGTATTCAGTTGTTTGGATCATTCAGGCTTAACCTTGCCATTGATATAAATTGAGGTCTATTGTATCACTCAAGCCAAATTCGATGCCTTCTGATTGTAATTTTTTCTTTTGTAGCTGATAGGCATTGCGGTCTTTAGGAATAGAAATTTTACCAGCGGCACCTATAACTCTGTGCCAAGGTAAATGGTATTTACTACTACAGGTATGTAACACCCTAGATACTTGTCTGGCAGCACGGTAATTACCTGACATGGCGGCTATTTGACCGTAAGTGGCTACTTTTCCAGCTGGGATTTGTTCGATGTTTTGGATGATTTTTAGTGTGAATGCTTGCACGGTTCATTCAGCGCGTTGGATTTATTAAACCCAACGCACTTCTGTCTTTAACCAATCACTAATCTTCAAGTTTTAGTGAATCATTGACTTTACCGCCAAATTTTGACTTGGTCCAATTAACAGCTTTGTCTTTTAAATCCACAAACTTTTTCGAACCTCGTTCAAGTTTTGCTTCCCACTCAGGATTAGGCTCTTGTCCTTCTGTTACTTTGAAAAACACTTGCATCAATGCTGTCATAGCAATGGGATCAATCAAAGCAGATTTAATGCCCCATGCAGTAACCACTGCCAATACAAAAGGCCAGAAACCACCGGAGTAGCCACCAAAACTCATTAAAGCTGCCAAAGGTGCAAATACAATGACTAAGACTACCAATGATAACAGCCAAGTAATCAGAGTTAAAAACAATGCATTTTTAAGAAAAACTTTATAATTTTGAGCATAAAGTACCAACGCTTTTCTTGCATCTTCCCAAGGGTTTTCAGAATTATTGCGGATATAATATGCCAATATCACTTCATCAACGTACGTTAATGACATATTAACTACCGCATTTACAAATTTAACCAACCCTTGTGGAAGTATTGGTATAAAAGACATGACACCTGAAAATATTCGATTGAATGTTTTCAACACACCTTTAATTAATTGATCAACACCAAATAAAATAGAAGATTCTTTAAACCTGTCTTTAACCACTTCTTGAGCATACTTGATTTGACCTTTACCATCAGGCATTGGTTCACCATCTAGGTGTTTTACAATCACTGCAATGTGACCAGCCTTCACCAAGTACAGCAGGTATTCACGCACATAAAACAGCACACCACTGACCAGTGAGAAACCACCCACCATACCATAAAAAACGCCAGCTTCAGTGTTGTCACCCACTTTACCGAATAAGTAACCGATACCTCCACCAGTTCCTGTTCCAGCAATATAAGCCAAAGTGATTCCCATATATATTAAAAACCGAAACAGCACAAACTCTTTGGTTTTCCACAAAGTAGACATGACTTGTCCAAATTTAAAATCAACCATATTCAATCTCTGTAAATTTTACTGCCATAAGGCATCTGTTTATTTAATCGGTCTGATCCCAACTGCTGCTTTTAACTGCGCCAAAAATGGCGTGGCATATTCGCGGGCTTTGACCGCACCCTTTTGTAATTCATTTTCTATTATATCTGGGTTATTTATCAGCTCATGGTATTTTTCACGAGCAGGTTGCAATTCTGTGTTGATCATCTCAAAAAGAATCTGTTTGGCATTACCCCATGCGATCCCGTTCACAAATTCTTGTTTCATTTCATTAACTTGCCGTTCAGTTGCGAATGCTTTAAAGACATCAAACACATACGAATCATCTGGATTTTTAGGTTCACCAGGTTCTAGTGAATTGGTTTTAATTTTCATGATGTGTTTTCTGAGCTGTTTTTCAGGTAACCACAATGGGATGGTGTTATTGTAGGATTTACTCATTTTACGACCATCTAAACCTGGCAACACGGCCACCTTGTCATCAACCACAGTTTTAGGCATCACAAAATGTTCACCAAAATGGTGGTTAAATCGAGCTCCAATGTCTCTGGCCATTTCAAGGTGTTGTGTTTGATCCTTACCTACAGGTACTTCTGTGGCATTAAACATCAGGATATCAGCTGCCATTAAAACAGGGTAACTGAACAAACCCATGGTGATGCCTTTATCTGGGTCATCTTCACCTAATTCAGTATTTTCAGCGACTTGCGCTTTGTATGCATGAGAGCGATTCATTAATCCTTTTGAGGTCATACAAGTAAGCAACCAGGTCAGTTCAGGAATTTCTGGAATATCGGATTGTCTATAAAAAATAGCTTGATCTGTATCTAAACCCAATGCCAACCAAGTGGCCGCAATCTCTTTGGTTGATTGCGCTATGCGTTCAGGCTCCCAACATTTTATCATGGCATGAAAATCAGCCAAAAAGAAATAACTCTTTACCGAGTCATCCTGACTTCTCTTAATGGCAGGTTTAATTGCCCCAACATAATTACCCAAATGTGGTGTGCCTGTGGTGGTTATTCCAGTTAAAACAGTTGTCATTGTAGAATCATTCATATTAAATCATGCTATTGTATGAAACCCGCATAAGTAAATACAGTGGCAATGTTAAAAAATACCATTGTCTCAATCCGAAAACCACCCTGTCAGCGCATCAATGAATTGTCTATATGTGAAATTGCTTTCGATACATTACATGTTAAAATAATGGCTTTAACAATTAAGACGTTTATATGGCTTGGAATGGCAAATACATCAATCCTTATGTACCACATGGCAGAAAAAGTGAGAAAGTTAAAAAAATAACCGTCTCTATACCTTTTGATGTATTAAAAATTCTCACAGATGAGAGAACCAGACGTCAAATCAGCAACCTTAAGCATGCAACCAATAGTGAGTTACTTTGCGAAGCCTTTTTACATGCATACACAGGTCAACCTTTGCCAACTGACGAAGATTTAAGTAAAAACAACAAAACTTATGACAAAATGTTACAAGGCATTGAGCGCTCTTGAATATTCACTTCAGAACCAACAAACAGGGAATTAAACGCCTGTAAAGTGTTAGTCTTTAAGTAACCAAACTTTAACGTTTTTCCCTTTTATTTTGTCATTGATAAGTTTATTCATGGCTTTTTGCGCCACTTTTCTTTCCACAGCAACATAAGCACAATCTTCAAACAGAGATATTTTTCCTACTTGACTGCCTTGTATTCCGTGTTCAGCTGTTAAAGCGCCTAAAATGTCACCGGCTCTGAGTTTCTGCTTTTTTCCACCCGAAATTCTTAAGGTCATCATTTTGGGCTTAATTAATTTATGAGACAATACTGATTTTTCAGGTAATTGTGAGTTGTCTATTTTTACTTGTAAATACTCCTCCAAACGAGTCATTTTATAGCTTTCTTTATCCGCATAAAATGAATGTGCTATACCTTTAAAGCCAGCCCTTCCCGTTCTCCCAATGCGATGCATATATACTGCCACATCACTGGCAACATGGTAATTGATTACAGCATCTAATTGATTAATATCCAATCCTCGAGCTGCTATATCTGTTGCCACTAAGATTGATGTGCTGTTATTACTGAATCTGATAAGCGTTTGGTCTCTGTCTTTTTGCTCCATCTCTCCATGCAATGCCAAAACATAAAAACCCAATTCACCCAACGCTTTCGCTAATGCCTTAACATCTGACTTGGTATTGCAAAAAACCAATACTGAATCAGGTTGGTCTTGATGTAATATCAATTGAATGCCTTCTAAACGTGCTTCATTGTCAGCTACTTTATAGAACTTCTGCTTAATATCAGTTGCCGTATCCCCGGCCACTTTAACCATCACTGGCTGACTCATCAATTTTTTTGCAATGGCTTCAATTTCTTTAGGGTATGTGGCACTGAACAACAAAACTTGTGGTTGATTACTGATCTGTTCAGTAATGAAGTCCACTTGTTTTTCAAAGCCCATATCAAGCATACGATCAGCTTCATCTAAGACCAAGACATTTAACTCTGACAAATCTAAAGTACCTCTTTTTAAATGATCTTCAATACGGCCAGGTGTACCGATAACTATATGGGCGCCAACTTCCAATGAGTTGACCTGTTTCCTTAATGGCACACCGCCGCATAAAGTGATGATTTTTACATTGGCAATGGCACGAGCAAATTTTCTCAACTCAGTAGCCACTTGATCCGCTAACTCACGAGTTGGACACAACACCAAGCATTGAATATCTAGGCTTTCAGTATTTAAGTTTTCTAACAAATGTAATCCAAACACTGCCGTTTTACCAGACCCAGTTTTGGCCTGGACAATCACATCTTTTTGACTTAAAACAGCAGGTAGTGCCTCAGCTTGTACAGGTGTCATTTGTTGAAATCCCAATGTTTTTAAGTTTTCTAACAATTTGGGGTTTAATACAAGTGTGGAGAATTTTAAGCTCATGATGTTTCCAGTTGTCATAGATGATAACTACCACAATAAATCAGATTCCATTTAAATGATTAAAGTGGCAGTAAATTGTGGGTGGTGGTTGCATTGTACATCAGATTCTAATGAATCAGCTGACTTTAAAACATGGTAGTGGTACCGATTTAAATCATAAACCGGCACCATCAAGTTATGACATTATCATTTTACAGGACTGTTGGTACAACTTATTGTACTGGCAATGTTTCTGTTGGCATCGGAAATGCCATCAAAAAATATTTGCGCCCAATCATCATTGTCACTCAGTTGATTGGTATCTGAACTACAGTTGTTAATTAAAGAGTCGCCATTGATGTCCGCACTGACACCAGAACCATCGATAATACTGTTACCATTCCAGTCAATTGCTTGCGCATTACAAATCCCTAGAGATTCATCAAGCTGACTTTCATCCAATGGAGAATTTAACCCTCTGGAATAATCTAAAACACCATTTCCTGCGCCATCACAATTGTTATCTGCTCCAGGAAATTGAAATTGATAGTTCATTACTGAATTATAATTGGGTTTATAATTACAATTACTGTTACCGCCATGTCGTAAAGACAGGTTATGACCTAATTCATGAAATATGGTATTAGCAACATTATTGGTTGAGTTAAAACAGTACAAAGAAACAACCAAATCATCACCACTAATTTCAGCGTGACCTGAACTGTTACTATTTACATTATACCGATGTGGTAAAATCGTATAATGAAAATAGCCATTCCGATTACTGGCAAAGTGATTGCTTTTGTGACTTAAAAATTCAGCTCCAGCAACACCTTGCTGAAGAACGCCATCATTGTCATTAATTAAATTCCCTTGATTAAAAACACCTCCCTGCCCATAATCTTGAATTATGACAATACCCGTACTGCCATCGGGGTTCACATTGGGCGCATTTAAAAATGCCAAGGCTACTTTATCTGCTATCAACGAAGTTGGTTGATGAGAGTGAGGAGCACATTCCAATGCATCATCAAACCAATCATATTCTATCAATATATTCCTGACCAAAGGATTGAGCCCCATAGCTGGTAAATCAAGACCATCAACAGTGCCTATGACCTCATCTCCATCACTGATGGCATCACCATCCGTGTCACTTTGGTTGGGATCAGTACCTGTGTTGAATTGATTGACATAAATCATGGTATTGGTTTCATAACAATTCAACAAACCATCGTTGTCATTGTCATTGGTATCATTACAAGTTACGACAACAGTCTCGAAACCTGAATAAAATATATAGTCATTATCAAAGCCATCTTTAAATATCAAATCTGCCAGCACAACACCCTGAGCAGAAACCAACAAACAAATTGCTATTATTTTTAAATTCATGAATGTTCTCGTATTAAAGTAATTCAACTAAATCAGCTGTGGTATTAAAATACAACCACCACCCTAATGTCACACCGTCTGGTCCAATGTCTCTGTCATCACCTGGGCTACAGCTGTTGCCGCCTGGTAATAAGTCAAACAATGTGTTACCTCCTAAAAATGGAAAGCTTTCTGGAATAACGACATTCATGGCAGCAGTTTCTGAAATAAAACCCATGTGTAAGCCTTGATCCAATATTAGCCCTCCTTGGTAACGTGCAGCCTCTTGATAAGAATCAAGTGGAATCATCACGCCTGAGAGTTGCAATAGCACATCTTGTGGTTCAGTGACAAAACAAGGTGCTCCAGCACTGATTACAGGCTCAATATAATTCGAAGTTGTTCCATCAATAGGTGCCAAACAACTGACAGTTTGACTAAAAGAAGTGGTTACATTAACTTGTGTAGCTTGATTGATTGTGCAAGGTGCTGAAAACAAAGGATCTGGGCAAAGACCATCAATTCTGTCTAACAAAAGTGACTTGCTAACCAAGTATTCGGTTTGATCAGTCTTAAATTTGAGCATCATATTTAAATCTAAATATGAGTCACCATCACTGTCATTATTAAAGGCACTGTTAATGACAAAATCATTAACGAAACCTGTATAGTCAGTACAACCAATACCTTCCTGAAATAAATGAGGATCTTTTAACTCAATGTGATTCACCCTACTGCTCACCAATGTTTCAAACTCATTGGTAAATATATCTTCAGCATGAATTACATGAGTAGCAAAGAGTAAACCCACCACCCATTTTGACATCACACACACACTCCCCCAAAAAAATCAATCTAATTATATACTAACTAACCCCTTGGCTGATATCAAGACTAAATATGCCACATAGAATCTATGGGTTGTAAATTTTTCTGAGGGTCATTTGACAGAAGTTTATTATCTATTGCAGATTGTACCTGCTCTCTTTTTACATGAGGGGCAAACAGTTGAATAAATTCATGCATAAATCCACGTAAAAATAAACTGGGGCTAAAGGCCAACCATGTGGTACTTAACGGTAAAATACCAACTGTGTCAATTGCATGTAAATCTTTATCAAGCTGGGCGTCTATTGCCATACTGGCAATTATGCCCACACCCAGACCCGAGTGAATATAAGTTTTAATGACATCAGAATCTCTTGCTGTAAAAACAATTTCATATGCCAGTCCTGCTGCTTGAAATGCCTGTACTAAACTTGAGCTCTCCTTGTCGTTGCCTACATAAACTATGAGTGGATGTTGGGATAATTCTTTGAGTGAAATGGTCTGTTTATTTGCTAATTCATGAGATTTGGGTACCACAATTTTCCTTTGCCACTTAAATAAATCTAATTTAACCAAATCACTGGCTTCATGCGTGTTACCTGAGCTGATGACAAAATCAACCTCACCTTCTTTTAAAGAACGTAGGTTTTGTTGGGTAGTACCTTGAAATAGATTTACTTTGACTGATGGATACACACTGTGTAGCTTTTTTAGTACGGGTGGTAATACATAGCGTGCTTGGGTGTGTGTGGTTGCAATGTTAAGTTGACCATTACTTTCATTGGTAAGCTCATGGCTGAATGCTGTGATGTTTGCTACTTCTTTTAATACACGTTCCGCCCGCTTTAGCACCTCTTTTCCAGCTTGAGTTAATGCCACCAATGATTTACCTTGCCTGACAAATAAACTAAAACCTAATTCATCTTCTAACAGCCTGACTTGTCGACTGACACCGGGTTGTGAGGTAAACAACTGTTTTGCTGCTGCAGTTACATTCATACCTGAGTGACATACTGAGACAAAAAAACGTAACTGCTGTAATTTCATGATTGAGGAAAGATACCCACTTAAATTACTGCATGATAACAGTCTGTGAATTATTTTACAATATGGACGTCTAAACGTCTGATAACTTTTTGTTATATGTAAATGCCATTTCTCTATTTGTTATTACTTTAAACAAACCTTATATTGAGTATCAGCATCAATAAAACACATAAATATTAATTTTATAGCTGTCTAATGAAACAATATAATTAAAGATGAACTTTTAATCAAAACAGTACAATTTTACACCCAAGTCATCAAATAACAGCACACACAAATTTTGATTATTAATAATAAACAACCTCATTTAACTACAGAGATGGCTGTGATGGCATAATGTGTATATGCACTGTGCATTTTAAAACAACAGAGAAAAACATGATTTATCATAATATTTTAGAAACCATTGGCAACACGCCAATCATAAAAATCAACAAATTGGCACCAGATCATGTAGATATGTTCGTGAAAGCCGAATACTTTAACCCCTTATCTTCAGTCAAAGACCGGTTGGCACATGCCATCATTGCAGATGCAGAAGCCAAAGGAATACTCAAACCAGGTCAAACAGTGATAGAAGCCACTTCTGGAAATACTGGCATTGCATTGGCCATGGTCTGTGCAGCTAAAGGCTATCCTTTTGTTGCCGTTATGAGTGAAACATTTTCAATAGAACGCAGAAAGTTGATGCGTGCCATGGGTGCTAAAGTGGTACTAACACCCGCTGCAGCCAGAGGTTCCGGGATGGTCACAAAGGCGCAAGAATTGGCTGATGAAAAAGGTTGGTTTCTGGCTCGTCAGTTTGAAAACGAAGCCAACCCCGCTTACCACCGTTCAACGACTGGCCCTGAAATACTTTCAGATTTTGCTGGGAAAAAACTGGATTACTTTGTCAGCGGATATGGTACTGGTGGCACCATTACAGGCGTAGGTGAAATGTTGAAATTAGCCAGACCCAATATACAAATCGTAGCAACTGAACCAATTGAAGCCCAATTATTGGCAGGTAAAGAATGGAGTCCACATAAATTACAAGGTTGGACCCCTGACTTTGTGGCGGATGTTATGAATCAAGACATTTATGATGCATTGGTTCCCATTGACGAACATCAAGCCAAAAATGCATCTTTGGCACTGGCATCAAAAGAAGGTATTTTATGTGGTATATCTTCAGGTGCTACATTTGCAGCGGCACTTGAAACTGCTAAAAAAGCGGCTAAAGGTTCAGTTATATTGGCCATGTTACCAGATACCGGTGAACGCTATTTAAGTACTTATTTATTTAGCGATTTTGAAAACGAATCAGATGTGGTCTAGAACAATCATTTAAAAAATGAATTTCCAAGTTATCAATAACCCAGGTCGATAAAACAGTTCTGGGTTTTTTGCCACATATTAATGCCATACAAATTATATTCACTATATATTTTTAATTTGTTGAGTGACTTTACACATTATTCATGATTATTTTTATAATTTAATAAGCATAAATTTCCACCAGTCCTCTATCTGCATTATATTTTCACGTACATGCATGTTGACATCTGTTTTATATTTTATTAGTATAAACTCGCTTATTTTTTAACGTATAAATAAAGGGGAAATTATGAAAGCTAAAAAGTATTTAATCTGCATGTTAAGTATCCTTTCAGTCAGTTTACTGACATCAAATGCAATGGCAGATACCAAAGTCAATGCAACATTATGTAACCATTCTGAGAAACCAGTCAATTTTGAACTTTACAACCACAACGACATGGCTGCAGGCGCTGTTCCATTAGTAAAAAAAGCTGTCAGAGCTTGTGCTTGTGTAAAAAAGCAAACCCATACTGACTTATGGGGAAACTTTCCTCCAACCAACATAATTCAATTGGTTTATCGAGATGTTGGCTCAGTTAAAGGCACAGAAATCAAAGTTTGTGTAGATGCCAAGGGTAAATTCAAAGGCTATGTCGAAGCGGGTGCTAATTCCTGCGTTGAAGCCAGCAGTGAAGTTAAGTTCTTACCGGCTCCTGAGTTGACCAAAGCTCAAGGAGATTTAAAAGTTTTAGAAACCCGTATGATGCCTGTTTCAACTGAATGTATTGAAAATAAAGGCGTTTTGGGAGCATGCTCTAAGTATTCAGCTCAATACAATTACATCGATGGTTCAAAATGTTTTGGTAATGACAGCAACTAAAATATACACAGCGACTAAAAATAAAGAGGAAAGAGCTTCTTCCTCTTTATTAACATGTTTAAGCATTAAAACAATACGCCACAAAATAATTTTAAATTTTTACAGTCTAAAAGCTCACCTGCTTATCCATAAGCATTCTTAAATAAATAGACGGCCAACCAACAATTCAACCTCTGCTGGCCAATTTTAAAACTCAATCAACCAAACGAATTTTATCTTTAAGTATTTCTATTTTCTTTTGTTTATACAAAGCACCAATGGCTTTTTTATAGCTGCCTTTACTGACCCTCCATTTAAGCTTAATGTCTTCTGGACTACTCTTGTCCGTTAAAAATGACACACCACTCCCATTTTCTAAATCAGCCAATATTTTTTCTGCCAGCTCACCCAATTGTTCTTTATTGGGGATGTGCAATGTCAAATTGATTTTACCCTCTGGGCTGATGGATTTAATGTATGCTCTTTTACTCATACCTATCATGATATTTTGGAAGGCATCACTGTGATGTAATAATGCCAAATGACTGTCATTAATGACCGCTTTATATCCAAGATCACTTCGACCACAAAATAAGGCCATCACTTCATCGCCTGGTTTAAAAGAGTCATTTAACTCAAGCAAATGCTTGTCTAAACGAGCAGATGCAGTAATTCTTTTAGACGCCTTATCAATATAAACATGAACCACTTTATACATTCCAGGCCTTAATGGCTTAGCTTGTTCTGCAAAAGGAAGTAACAAATCTTTAGACAGCCCCCAATCAAGAAAAGCACCAATTTTATTGACATCAACTACTTTAAGGTAAGCACACTGCCCCACCATAACTTTGGGTTTTTCTGTTGTTGCAACAGGTTGGTCTTCCGTATCTAAATATACAAAAACCTCAACTTCACTACCCTCTTTGAGAGAATCAGGTACATGACGTCTTGGTAGTAAAATATCACCCAATTGACCACCATCTAAACTGGCCCCTATTGATAAAACATGTTTGACCTTGAGTTTATTTATTTTTCCCAAATTAACCATGAGTACGCTCAAATTCTTGCATAAATTCAATTAAACTATCAATTCCTGTCAATGGAATGGCGTTGTATATACTCGCACGCATCCCTCCAACTGCCTTATGCCCTTTTAATGCTTTTAAACCAACTGCTGAACTGTCAGTTAAAAACTTTTGATTCAAGCTTTCATCTTGCAACCAAAAAGGTACATTTACTTCAGACCTACAGCTTGGGTCAACTTTATTGAGATAAAAACCGCTTTGGTCGACATAGTCATATAAGCGGCTGGATTTCAGTTGGTTGCTTTGTTGTATGGCACCAACTCCTCCTTGAGACTTAACCCATTTGAGTACTAACAACATTACATACCAAGGAAAAGTGGGCGGTGTGTTATAAAATGAACGGGTGTCTGCATAAGTTTTGTAATCCGTCATCGTTGGAATCAGGTTTTTAGATTTGCCAATCATGTCGCGTTTCATGATAACAAAAGTAATACCTGCAATTCCCATGTTCTTTTGTGCGCTGGCATAGATCATTGAATAATCATTGACATCAAAGACACGTGTTAATAAATCAGAAGTCATGTCACAACACAAAGGAACACCATTGGTTTGTGGTAGTTGATGCCATTGAACACCTTCCAAGGTTTCATTACTTGTATAGTGAAAATAATCAGCGTTTGGATTAATTTGCTTGGTATCATAATCTGGAATGCTGACATAAACTGATTCACTGATTGGTGCTGTACTGCTTACTTGTGTGAATCTACCCGCTTCTTTAATGGCCTGTTTTCCCCAATGTCCATTTATGGCATACACGGCGTGGCCTGCTGGTGATGAGATATTGATTGGTAACATCGAATATTGTAAGCGCGCGCCACCTGGGATTAGCATTACCGCATATTCATCTGATATATTTAACAATTCTCTGGCTAAAGCTTCATTTTCATCTGCCATATCTGTAAATTCTTTGCTGCGGTGTGATACTTCCATAACCGAGCAACCCGTGCCATTCCAATCAAACAATTCATCTGCAATTTGTTGTTTAACAGCAAGGGGTAATGCAGCTGGACCTGCGGAGAAATTATATACAGTCATTTATTTATAAACTTTTTTCACTATGGAGTGTCTTGGATTGTAGTATATTTATAGAAAATACCAAACTAAACTGACAATGAAATTTAAAAACACCCACAAAGATTGTGACATTACACATGAAAAGATTTATAAAAGTCGCAGAAAAATAGTTCATGCTGGTTTGATAGCAGGTGCCGGATTGCTCTCCTCCACTTCAACTTGGTCATTAACATTGCCAAAACCTAACAAAAATTCAGATTTTGTTATTGATGGAATGACCAGTGAAAAAGATGCCACCACATACAATAATTTTTATGAATTTGGACTTTCAAAATCTGCTCCTTCAGAAAGGTCAGCAACTCTGATTACAGAGCCTTGGACCGTCGAGATAACCGGTTTATGCGAAAACCAAGGCAAATATGATGTAGAAAAACTGATTAAGCAGTTTCAAGTAGAAGAACGTATCTATCGAATGCGTTGTGTTGAAGCTTGGTCGATGGTAATTCCTTGGATGGGTTTTAAATTGGCAGATTTAATTAAATTTTGTCAACCACACAGTTCAGCCAAATACGTCTATTTCGAAACCTTATATGACCCTAAACAAATGCCTGGGCAACATGGACGATCCATTCCATGGCCTTACAAAGAAGGCTTGAGAATAGATGAGGCAATGAATGAATTAACACTGGTGGCTGTAGGTATGTACGGTAAAAAACTGCCCAATCAAAACGGTGCCCCATTGCGTTTGGTGGTGCCATGGAAATATGGTTTTAAAGGCATAAAATCAATTGTAAAAATAAAATTTTTAGACAAACAACCATTAAACTCTTGGCAAGCCATTGCACCTAAGGAATATGGTTTTTACGCCAATGTAAATCCTAATGTAGACCACCCCAGATGGTCACAAGCCACTGAACGTCGCATCACTGGCGGTTTTTCATTATTTAACAGTCGAATCAAAACTCAAATGTTTAATGGCTACAGTGACTATGTTGCTGAGCTGTACAAAGGCATGGATTTGACCGCTAACTTTTGATGCAAAAGCACATTAAAATAATCAAAACACTGCTGTTTCTCATTGGCCTGACACCACTTGGATGGATTGTCTATGATGGATTCAACAACAACTTAACAGCCGACCCAATTGAAGAAATATTACACCGCACAGGCATATGGACTTTACGTATTTTATTGATTACATTGGCCATGACACCATTGAAAATTATCACTGGCTCAGTGCTATTTATACGTATCAGAAGGCAGTTAGGCTTATTTACCTTCTTCTATGCAAGTCTGCATTTAACCGTTTATGTCTGGCTGGATTTGGGGCTGGATTGGGAGCATTTTTTTGAGGATGTTATTGAAAGGCCGTATCTCACTGTGGGTATGTTGGCATGGATAATAATGCTTCCTATGGCCGTTACCTCAAACAAAATCATGATCAGAAAATTGGGAAAAAAATGGAAAAGGTTACACCAAACAATCTACCTTGTTATTGGCTTGGGGTGTTTGCATTTTATTTGGCTAGTAAAATCAGATATAACAGAGCCCTTGATATATACTGGAATCGGGTTATCATTGCTGATTTTTAGAATCGCACATTATTATCATGGTAAGAGGATACCAAACAAGGGATAGAGCCACTCGAAGAAAACAGGCCAATATACTTCTCCACATTTGTAAAGCCATATCAGAAGCAGGTGCGCCAGCACATCGGCTAGAATCTTACATGCAAGTGATTTCTGAAAAATTCAACTTGTCAGCCAGCTTTTTTGCTATGCCTACTGCAGTATTGGCCAGCATTGGCGAAGATGAATACAGCCAACGCTCCTTCATGATTAAAACCAATCCCAATGACATCAATCTCAGTACTTTGCAGACCATCAACGAATTGATTAACCAATTAGAAAATGATGAAATTGATATTGATTTTGCTCTTAAAGCCATTAAAAACATCACCACAAAACCATCACCGTACCCCAATTGGTTGTTTGCCTTATGTTTTGGACTTGTTGGTGGTGGGTTTACCACATTGTTTTCTGGCAGTTGGTATGATGTATTGGTTGCCTGTATATTAGGATTAATGACTGGCTTGATAACGATATACAGTGCATCATATACCTACTTATCTCAGTTACTGACTCCTTTAGCGGCAATGATTGTTGGTTTTTCAGCTGTCGCTATTAATCATTACTTACAATCCATCGATCATTTTCTTGTTTCTTTGGCTGGATTAATTATCTTGGTACCTGGTCTTGGAATAACCACAGCCATGAGAGAGTTATCAACCGGACATTTGGTTTCAGGCAGTAGCAGAATGGCAGGGGCTGTCACTATACTGTTTTTATTGTCATTTGGTTTGGCGTTGGGTTATTTAATTGCCCAGAGTATTTTTGGTGAAACTCAAGTTGTTAAACTAACTGGTGTTCCTGAATGGTTTACTTATTGCGCATTGGTCATTACAGCTTTGTGTTTTTCAGTATTATTTAAAGCCAGAATAGCTGATACATTTTGGATATTTCTTTCTATTGGCTTGGCATATTCAGGTTCTATATTAATTGGATTGTGGGTGGAACAACCATTTAAATCTTTGGTTGCAGTGATGCTAATTTCGACAGCAGGCAATATATACTCTAGAATCAGTTCCAACCCAGCATCAGTTATGCAAATACCCGGTACCATTTTGTTGGTTCCCGGAAGCATTGGGTTCAATTCACTTTCTGCCATGTATACCAATGACACCATGAATGGTGTTCAAGCTGCTTTTAATGCAGCGTTAATTGCCGTTGCAATTTCTGTAGGGCTACTGGTTGGTAATCTGATTGTCCCGCCAAAAAAAGATTTATAATAATTACATCAACAAAAACAAAAAAACCTCTTAATAGAGGTTTTTTTGTTAGTTATTACAGCATAAATATTAAGGCACAATGGTCTCAAAGCCATCTTCAAAGATTAAGTCAATTAAAGAACAGACTCCAAACTCACCCACATCACTAACAGCAATATCATCAATCTTCCAATCGCCGGCACCTGCGCTTACATCGGTACCCATTCGCCATCTTACATTAACAATTTGACCTGTAAATGCTGAAAGGTCAACTTCAACCAAAGAATACTCTGAAAGTGTTCCACCCCAGGCAGAAACTGAACCCAAAGGTTGACCAAATCCACCATTCAATGTGGCATTGTACTGACCAGAAGTGATGTACACACCTAAGTCAGTCCAATTATCACCATCATCCAAAGAAATTTCTAAGACAGCACCATCATAATAAGTTACCCCACTGCCGCTCGTCTCGAATTCGTATTTGTGATAAAAACTTAAAACTGAAGTCGCTGTTGGTGAAAATGATTTAGTAACTAATGATTTGTCTGTCGTTGTATTGACATCTGAGGCAACAAAAGCACTGCCTGTTCCAGATGTATGATCATCACCAGTTTCAATACTCCAGTCATCCGCACCCGTAGTTGCGTAATGAGACCAACCAGCTGCTTCTGCATCAGCAATGACAGCATAGCTATCAAGGTTGTCATTAAATACTGCTGGTGTAATCGGCCCTGTTGGAAATGCAGTTTCTTCAACTGTATTAGCTTCTTCAACACCATTGTCATCATCTTCAGCTCTGACCACATAGTAATAACTGGTATCAGACATTAAGTTTCCAGCATTATCAGTGAAGTTTAGACCATTAATGTTACTCGCTATTTTTGTACCAACAACGCCGCTGACTGTGGATCTATATACATTGTATGACACTTGTCCCGAATTTCCAGGACATTGAGAAGAAGCCGCAGTCCATGAAACAGTTAAACTACATGTGGCTGTTGTATCATTGACTACATCACTGACACCTGAAAATGCTGGAGCCAATAAACAAATACCTGTTGCTGTTGCACTGACCTCATTTGATGCATCTGACAAACACGATGAACCATTAGAAGATCTGACGATATAAAAGTATTCAATGCCAGCAGACACTGTGTTGTCAACATATGTGTATGATGAACCATTACCAACTCCTGGACTGGTGTCATTGACAGTATCTATCAATACATAACCACTACCTGAGGTTTCTGATCTGAAAATTTGGTATTCAGAAATAGCTGCTTGAGTTGAATCATTCCAATTTAATTGGACTTGGTTGTCACCTGGCACAGAAGCAGATACGGTTAAAACATCTAATGGCAAATCACAACCACAAGCTTCAAATTTAAAGGCGGCTATCTGTGTTTTCCAAAATGATGAACCAGTATTATGCTGCGCAGTATACCAGAATGTACATTCGTCAACTGGATCGACTGAAATTTGTGAATAATCACCCCAGCGGTTACTGCCGTTAGCAGTGTCACCTTCAATAATAGAATATTCACCTCTTGGCATTGTACCAGCGGGATCCGTAACTAATCTACCTACATACCTCATACCTGGATACACACTGATTGCATCACTGACATTGTAACCAATTGCCATATTACCTGATTGATCCATGGCAGCACTTGACATCCATCTGTTGACATTATCAGGTGAATACGTACCTTCTTGATACAAAGTCCAACCACTTCCAGTATTCCTTAACTCAAACCAACGAACACCGTGAATATCTGAACTACCACCTGCAACATCAGTAACAAATGAACCAACAATGGTCTGGTGACTACCAAAATTACGGTATTGTGCCATTTGCATCACGGGCTCCCTTAATGGATCTAACTCAGTAGATGTTCCTGGCATGGGAACACAAGCAAATGCAGTTAAACCACAAAGCTCAGATTCAAATTCACTTATTTCAATGCTGATAGGACCATTTAATGAACTGTTAGCAGGCGTATCCCAATCTACATCAAACTCCCATATTTCCAAGTAGTCAGCATTAGTATTATTAGAACTGGAATTATGAACTTCGTCATCTCTGTGTCTTAGAAACAAGCCTGGCATGTCATTTGGTGGTGCCACATCACCGTCCCAATCGGCAGGTTGCATCACTTGAAAACCAAAACCACTTAAGCTAGGAGCCGAAAAAACTTGCAAAGGTCTTGCGGTCAAGCCTTGAATCATATTGGTTCTATCTAATGCATATTGACGTGTACTCTCATTAGCACCAATATAATATGCATCATGCCATACGCCATATTTGGGATAATCTGGCAATCCGCCACTGGCTGAATCAAACTGGTAAAGATACCAGTCACCAGATGTTGGATCATCAGTTTGAGAAATATAAACACAAAAACCAGAACCCGTAAATTCAGTTAATACCCAGCGTCCTGGATCATTGCCTGGTCCATTGCTGACAGTTTCATCAAACATGATAATGGGATCACCACTACCTGAAGTACAGTTTGTTCCAGAACCAGCAGCCAAAGAATCCAAATCAAATGTAGGAATGACTTGTGTGCCAGTATTTTTATCAAAAATCAATACTTTGGTTGCATTAACCATCTGGATAAAATAATTGTTACCAACTGTTCCAACCGTATCAGAAGGATTTCCACCAACAAAATCACTGCCAGCAAAATTTAATAACTGTGTTTCTAATCCTGATCCCCCTGAATAAGTCGGTGCATTTTCTTGCAAATACAGCAAAGGGTCTTTATCAAATGTAGATGGTGCAATTTCAGGGGCTTCCCAACCAGGGGGTGTTTGTTTGGGTACATCTTTAATCGGGTCTCCAGGGCGCCACTGCACAACAGGAGACAAGCGACTCATGTCTTTATGTATGATGGCTGGTACAACAGAACTGCCAATCTGTTCAGCGCCATATATTTTTGTAGGTTCTGCATAGCTGTAAAAGGTTAAAATTAAACCCATACAGCTCAACAGACTAAATTTTAAGAATTTAATCATTGGTTGTTACCTCTTTTTATTTTATATGTATTAATTGAATATTTCCTGAGTCAGTCATTAACTCAACGGCATGTTCCCCTTTATTGTTATACATCTTAAAATGTGGTTTTTTCCCACTTTTATTTTGTAGTAATGTGATGTCATTAGTAGTGATGTCACCATGTGAATTAATATCAAAAGCCACATCTGGCAAATCATAATGAATGACTATCATTCCTTTACTGGTTTTAAGTTTTGAATGTTTGGCTGCACCAGTACCCAGTTTCACATTGATGTCTCCATTTTGTGTGTAAAGATTGAGCTTGCCTGTTGAATTCACATTGAAACTTGAATTAAATGAATTAACAGTTAAATCATTATTAATTGCTTTTGTCATCAATCGACCTTTTTCTAATGAAATAGTGACTTTTGTATCAGCAGGTAAAAAAACAGCTGAGTCTATTCTGCTTTTAGTGTTTATGGCGTTTTGTTGTTTGTCTTCTATCAAAATATCAATATTGAGCACGCCATCAACAACTTCTGTTCTGATATGGCTTTGTTGGGTTTCTTTTCCTAAAATTTGTACTGATGATTTAATTTTAACCTGATCAGAATTAGACTGAATGAGACGTAAATCACCAAATTGACTATTTATCATGATTTGTTCGAAATCTTTTTCTTTTGATTGCCAGTCCATAGTTGTGGTATGGTAATTACTCAAATCATCGGCATAGATCTGCATGGAAATCATCACAGATATCAAAATAAACACATAATTAATGTTGTTTTTGTATAATTTGTTCATATTATGTTCAGATTACCTTTTAAATTGATTTAACAAAGCATGATAATAAGCTCAGTCATTAAAAACAATAAAAATATCAGACAATTAAATTTAAATGAAACTGACACTGATACAATTCTGTTTCCATACAGTCTGAGGATCAATTGAATCAATGGTAAGAATAGATAAATGGTTGTGGGCCAGTCGCTTTTATAAAACACGTTCATTGGCTAAAAAAATGGTTGAGCAAGGCAAAGTTAAAGTCAATGGTCAAAAATGTAAACCATCCCGTAATATTGATGTGGGTAACATGCTCCGCATCAAAAAAGCCGATTTAGTTTGGGAGGTCGAAGTATTGGGTCTGATCGAAAAACGAGTTTCTGCTGCCATCGCTCAAACCATGTATTTAGAAACTGAAGAAAGTATGAAAAAAAGAGAGTCAGAGGTATTATTAAAAAAAATGGAATACCACTCCACACCTAAACCTGATAAACGCCCCACAAAAAAACAACGAAGAGACATTAAAAACTTTAAATCGATGGGATAAAAAAAGAGCCTCTTAAGCAAGGCTCTACTCTTAAATTATAATCGTTTCTAAATATCTACCCAATGCTTGCTCTTGTCTCCATATACCATAAAATGCGGATTCAACAATGAGTCTTTTGTATTATACATCAATGGCTTACCATCCATAGTTACCACATGACCTCCAGCCTGCTCAACAATACACTGTGCTGCTGCAGTGTCCCATTCAGACGTTAAACCCAGACGTGGGTACAAGTCAGCTTTACCCTCTGCAACCAAACAAAACTTAAGTGAACTACCCATGCTTACCAAGTCATGTTGACCTAATCTACTTAAATAGTTTTTCACCTCTTCGCTCATGTGAGAACGACTTCCCACTACAGTCGGTTTAAATCGGCTGTTTTTCATAACCATTATTGAACTTCTTTTACCGGCTTCTTTCTTAAACACACCGACGCCCTGTGCGGCAGAATACAAAACTTCTGTCACGGGCACATATACCACAGAAAGTATCGATTTGCCTTGTTCAATTAAAGCAATATTAACAGTAAATTCACCGTTTCTTTTGATGAACTCTTTGGTACCATCCAAGGGATCAACTAACCAGTATTTATTCCAAGTTTGACGTTCTTCATAAGGTATCGCTGCTGACTCTTCTGAGAGCACGGGGATTTCCGCAGTTAACTTTTTTAATCCTGCTTCAATCACATGATGTGATGCCATGTCCGCTTTCGTTAAAGGTGAGTCATCAGCCTTGTGATCAACACCAAAATCATCAGATTTGTATACTTCCATGATGGCTTCACCAGCAACCACTGCCAATTGCTCAATGTCCTTTAATAAATTATTCATTTAATGTTTTTTGTCCTAAAGTATGTGTTATTTTCGTTCCAGCCAAAATACTTGACGTTTCTAAATCTATGGGTTCACCATCTAAATCAGTCATGATTCCCCCAGCTTCTCTGATAATCACAGTTAAAGCGGCAATATCTAATATATTGACATCTGACTCTACCACTAAATCAATTTTACCCGCAGCTAACAAGTGGTAATGATAAAAATCCCCGTAACCACGTATTTTACTGAATTGAGACAACAACTGTCCTAATCTGTGCCAATTATTTGAAATTAATGATTGAATGTTTCCAGTAGACACACAAGACGTATAGGGATCGAATGCATCTTCTGTATGAATGGGTTTGTCATTTAAGAAAGAACCTTTACCTTGGCTTGCCCAAGCCATTTCACCTAAAATAGGTGCATTAGATACCCCCATAACTAATTCACCTCTATACATCAAAGCAATTTGAGTTGAAAAAAACGGGTATTGTCGAACAAAACTTTTGGTGCCATCTATGGGATCAATTAACCACAGGTAATCACTGGACATGTCTTCAGATTGGCCCATTTCTTCACCGTAAATATTGTGGTCAGGAAAATGACTCAATATTTCATCTCTGATGACTTGTTCAGCTTGTTTATCAGCCCATGTTACTGGTGTGTCATCAGATTTTATTTCTGTAGCTAAATCAGTACTTTGGTAGTATCTTTTGATAACTATCTCTGCAGCACGTGCTGCGTCTTGTGCCACATGAAGTGCTTTTTCTAATAACTCTGGGTTAATTGTTTTTATCATCAATTCTGCCATAAATGTCTTCGAACCTTTCAATGTCATCTTCACCAAAGTAACTGCCACATTGCACCTCAATCAAAGCAATGTCTTCACTCGTCGGATTCTCAAGTCGATGCAATGTCTTGATGGGAATATAGACTGACTTATTTTCTTCAAGTAAGAACTCGTCATCTCCCACTCTAACTTTGGCAGTTCCACTGACTACTGTCCAATGCTCACTGCGTTTATGATGTAACTGCAAAGACAGTACTTGACCGGGCTTCACCACAAGCCTTTTTACTTTACAATCATCTTCGTCTTCCAAGATGGTATAACTTCCCCATGGTCTGTGAACTGTTTTATGAAACACCGCTGCTTCATGATCTTTGGCTTTCAAAAACTGAACCACATCTTTTACGCCTTGAGATTTGTCTTTGTGCGCAATTAAAACTGCATCTGTGGTATCAACTACCATTAAATCACTGACACCAACAACAGCAACAAGACGATCACCTGCGCGGATATAACAGTTTTCTGAATCAACTGTAATGGCCTTACCTTCAATGCGGTTTCCAGATGCATCCGAATCAGATAAACTGGCCATGGCATTCCAAGAGCCTATGTCATTCCAATCAAATCTAGAATCCACAACTGCCCGTTTTTCGGCTTTTTCCATCACAGCATAATCGATTGAAATATCTGGTAATTGATTAAACAACTCAATACCAAATTCAATTTGTCCACCTGAAGTATCCGTTTGCTCAAAACATTCAACAGAAGCACTCATCACATCGGCTGCTGTTTCTTTCATGGCCGCCAACAAACTGCCTACTCGGAAACAAAACATACCTGAGTTCCAACTGTAATCTCCAGAGTCTAAATAGGATTGTGCTGTATCAAGATCAGGTTTTTCTACAAATTGTTCAATTTCACAAGCCTGTTTGTTTAACTGTTTTCCGGATTTGATGTAACCATAACCTGTTTCAGGTGCTGTTGGGAAGATTCCAAACGTTGTTAAATAACCCGCTTGTGCTAATTCTGCTGCTTGGGTCACTGTCTGTTTAAAAACATCAATTTGTTTAATTAAATGATCCGATGGCATCACCACCATAATGGCATCATCACCATATAATTTTTGTACTTGAAGTGCAGCCAAAGCAATTGCAGGAGCAGTATTTCTTCCCGTAGGCTCAAGTAAAAAGGTTTGTTTTTCTATGTCACAATTGGGATTTTTTTTGTAAATATCCTTACACAAAAAATAGTAGTCACGTGATGTAACTGTCACAACAGCACCTTCAGATGCCACCTCTAAAGCGCGATCAAAAGTCAACTCAGCCAAAGTTTGGCCATTGGCCAGTTTCATAAAAGGCTTTGGATAAGCTTTTCTTGACACTGGCCACAATCGAGTTCCAGCACCACCAGATAAGATGACGGGTATTATTTTCATGGTTTCATCCTTTGCATACATAATTGTAAAGCCGTTTGCCAATGAGGCAGTTTAACATTAAATGTACCCTCAAATTTCTGACAGTTGAGTACAGAATATTTAGGCCTAACGGCTGCGGTTGGAAAATCTTTGGTTGAAATGGGTATCAACTCTGGTTTTTGTTGAATCAGGCCAATTCTTTGTGCATGTGAAAAAATTCTTTGCGCAAATCCAAACCAAGTTGTTGATCCATTTGAGGTTAAATGATAAAGGCCTGTTTCTGGAATATTTAATGCTAACATGGTAGCTAATGCGATGGTTGAGGCCCAAGTTGGTGAACCTTGCTGGTCATTAACAACTCGTAATTGGTCATGTTCGACACACAGCCGCAACATGGTTTTAAGAAAGTTTTGTTTTCTACTTGAAAACACCCATGCAGTTCTGAAAATCATGTACTCACAACCACTTTCGATGATTGCTTGTTCACCTTCTGCTTTAGTTTGTCCATAAACAGAATTGGGATTAACCAAATCGTTTTCTTTCCACGGAAATTTATGGTCACCAGAAAATACGTAGTCAGTTGAATAATGAACCAGCATGGCTTTTAATATTTTGGCTTGTTGAGCCAGTACAGAAACTGCCTTCGCATTAATCGCAAAAGCCTCATCCTGCGCTGTTTCCGCTTGATCCACTTGTGTATAAGCTGCCGCATTACAAATAACATCAGGTTTGATTGCGGTTAATTTTTTTTCAACATCGGCCACATCGGTTAAATCAAGTTTGATGGTAGTCATGCCACAAACTTCTCGTCCATCAGAGGTGGTAGGAATGACTTCTCGAGTAAACTGTAAAGTGCGCCACAGTTCAAAACCGACTTGACCATCGGCACCAATCAACAACACTTTCATGATTGATACAAAGGAAGTCTGCTTTTATCAAAATCCTTAAGACTCAAAGCCTTAGCATCTTTTTCTGACAAAACAGGTGAATCAATTGGCCAATCAATCGCCAGATCTTCATCACACCATAACAATGAAGCATCCGCAGTTGAGTCATAGTAATTTGTACACATATAACAAAATGTTGCTGATTCTGATAACACACAAAAACCATGCGCAAACCCTTCTGGCACATAAAATTGTTTGTGGTTTTTGTCATTAAGAATAACAGCATCATATGACCCAAAAGTAGGAGAGCCTTTTCTGATATCTACTGCCACATCAAATACCTCACCATCAAGTACATAGACCAACTTTCCCTGAGGATTGGGGTTTTGAAAATGCAGACCTCTTAATACACCATATTGAGATTTGGACACATTACTTTGTACAAACTGCTGTTGAATGCCTGCATCCTGATAACGTTTTTGAGACCATGACTCCATAAAAAAACCTCTTGAATCACCAAAAACTTGAGGCTCAATGGTTAATACACCGGATAATTTTGATTCAGTTATTTTCATAATGCATTTATTGCCCTGCTTTTATCAATGAGATTAAATATTGGCCATAACCATTTTTAGCTATTGGCGCTGCCAACTTCATCACTTGTTCCGCATCAATCCAACCATTATTGAAAGCAATTTCTTCGGGGCAAGCCACTTTGATTCCTTGTCGCTTTTCTATTGTTGAAATAAAATTAGTGGCTTCTGCCAATGAGTCATGCGTACCAGTATCTAGCCAAGCATATCCCCTACCCATCAACTCAACATTGAGGGCTTTTTGTGACAAATATACTTTATTTAAATCTGTGATTTCCAACTCCCCACGGTGTGATGGTTTCAAGGATTTAGCAATCTCTGTCGCTTGCCCATCATAGAAATATAAACCAGTGACAGCATAATTTGATTTTGGTTGGCTGGGCTTTTCTTCTAAATCGATGACCACTCCATTTTTATCAAATGCAGCCACTCCATAACGTTCAGGATCATGTACACGGTATCCAAAGACAGTCGCGCCATTGTTTCGACCACTGGCATTTTTCATTAAAGCCCCCATTCCGGCACCATGAAAGATATTGTCACCGAGAATCAAACAAGACGCATCACCTGCCACAAACTGTTCACCTATCAAGTAAGCCTGAGCCAGTCCACCTGGGTCAGGTTGAACGGCATAATGTAAGTTCATTCCCCATTGTGACCCATCACCCAACAACTGTCGAAATAAAGTCTGTTCATGAGGGGTGTTAATTATCAAAACATCTCTGATACCTGCTTCCATCAGCGTACTCAAGGGATAATATATCATTGGCTTGTCATACACAGGAAGTAACTGTTTGCTAACTGAATGTGTTAATGGATACAAACGAGTACCAGAACCACCTGCTAAAATAATGCCTTTCCTACTCATGCCTCTTCTGCTCCCTGGTTATTTTGTCCTAAACGTTGGCCTTGATAACTACCATCTTTCACGCGCTGGCTCCAAATTTGGTTGTCTAAATACCATTGTATGGTCTTCTTAATACCCGATTCAAAAGTTTCTTTCGGTTGCCAACCCAGTTCATTTTTTAATTTACTGGAGTCTATGGCATAACGTCTGTCATGACCTGGGCGATCGGTGACATAGGTAATTAATTCACGCCTTGATGTTTGCAATGGTTTCATTTCATCCAACAAGTCGCATAAAACATGTACTATTTCAATGTTTTGACGTTCTTCATTGCCCCCCACATTATAAACCTCTCCGGTTTGACCACGTTCAATGACAGCTTCAATGGCACGACAGTGGTCCTCAACATACAACCAATCGCGTACATTTTTACCGTCTCCATAAACGGGTAATGCTTCCCCATTTAAGGCCTTTTCAATCATCAATGGAATGAGCTTTTCAGGGAACTGAAAGGGACCGTAATTATTAGAACAGTTGGTAGTCAGTACAGGTAAGCCAAAGGTATGAAAATAAGCCCTAACCAAGTGATCAGAAGCCGCCTTTGATGCTGAATACGGTGAATTGGGTGCATATGCTGTGGTTTCAGAAAAAGCCCCAATCTCACCCAATGACCCATATACCTCATCTGTAGAAACATGTAAAAATCTAAAGCGTTGTTTTTTATCACCAGTCAAACTTTGATAATATTTCAGTGCCTGCTGTAACAAGTTAAAAGTACCCATCACATTGGTCTCAATAAATACCTTAGGCCCTTCAATCGACCTGTCTACGTGAGACTCAGCAGCAAAATGCACAATGACATCAGGTTGATGACGGGACAGCAATTCACTGACCAACTCTTCGTCAACGATGTCTCCATGTATAAGTTGATGTCTGGAATCATCACTAACTTGGCTTAATGTATCCAAATTACCTGCATAACTCAACTTATCCAAATTGATGATATTTCTATTGTTTTTCAGTACTTGGCGTAATACAAAGTTTCCTCCTATGAAACCAGCACCTCCTGTAACTAACCATTTATCTTGCATTTATTTGGGCGAGCATAAAAAAGGCAGAATTATAACATGTCGCGACAATTTTCTTAAATGACATTAAAGACTTCTCGTTTAACCACACAATCACCATCAAGTAATTTATACATCTGCTTTAAATACAAAACTAAAGCAAGTTATAAACGCTTTGACTGCTTGCTATATAATGCCCGTCTTAAGCTTTGAACATACTACAAAACAAACCAATGACAAAACCCAAACTTTCCATCATAACTGTTAACTACAACAGCTGGACCCCCATGAAAAAACTGTTCGAAACGCTGATTATTCAAGCAGATATCAATTATGAAATCATTATTGTTGACAACGCCTCAACAAATCAAGCACCAGCAAATCAATTCGTCACTTTGGAACAAAACAACATACCTTATCAGTTCATAAAACACCCTGAAAACACAGGATTTGCCACAGCCTGTAATTTAGGTGCTCATCTGGCTCAAGGTGAGTACTTGTTGTTTTGCAACCCCGATATTGAAATTGCAAAAAATTCATTGGCAAAGTTCGTAGACTCATACATTAATAATAAGGTTGACATACTTAGCTGCGCGCAAAAAAACAGTCAAAATATCATTAAAAGTGCTTGCGGTAGTTTTCCAAATATGACGCGCTTTATACCTATACTGGGTGGTCTATTCAAACAAAAAAACACAATCACCAGCCCAAATATCGTGAATGTAGACTGGGTTTCTGGGTCTGTGGTGTTAATGTCTCAAAAGATTTATCAACAATTAAAAGGATGGGATGAAGACTATTTCATGTTTATGGAAGATGTAGACCTGTGCAACAGAGCTCATAAAGCAGGCATGACAGTGGCTGTTGACAACGGCATTGTTTGGTTACACCATCACGGACTTTCTAGTCAATCAAATATTAAAGACAGGGTGAGAAGCAAAACAGCTGCCATCAGCTCCAAGCATACTTATGTCAGCAAACACTTTAACAGTATTCAAAAACCCATGACACATGTGTTTATCTTTTTAAAATACATGCCTGAATTATTAGTGGGGGCTATATTGTCAATACTGTGGCCTGCCAAAGAATTGGTATGTCGGCGACATATTTTGTATCAATACAGCAAATACCTACTGAATAAACATTAAACCATTTTTTGTAAATAGTTCTGACTGTTCAAGCCTCAACCGTGTCGCCAATTTACTGACAGATTAAATACAAACAATCATAATTTTAACCACAAAGCACTTACAACATTCCCGAGGGTGATATTCAGCGTTCAAAGTGATATAATCGCACGCCTTTTAATAGACCGAAACACTCACATGAAAATTCTTGTAGCTATCAAACGCGTTGTCGACTACAACGTAAGGGTTCAGGTTAAGCCTGACGGCTCTGGTGTGGCCACTGATGGCGTCAAAATGAGTATCAATCCATTTGACGAAATCGCCATTGAAGAAGCACTGCGTATCAAAGAACAAGGTAAAGCCGATGAAGTAGTCGTTGTCACAATTGGCAACAACGACGCTCAACAACAACTGAGAACTGCCATGGCCATGGGCGCTGACCGTGCCATTTTGGTAGAAACTAATGACGCAGTTCAACCTTTACAAGCGGCCCAAGTTTTATTAAAAGTCATTGAACAAGAACAACCAGGCTTGGTCATAACGGGTAAGCAAGCCATCGATGATGATAACAACCAAACACCACAAATGTTGGCCACTTTATGGAACCGACCACAAGCTACTTTTGCTTCAAAAGTAGAATTTGTAGATGACAACAAAATCAATGTCACACGTGAAGTGGATGCTGGCTTAGAAACTATCCAAGTAGAATTGCCTGCAGTGGTTTCTACTGATTTGCGCTTAAACGAACCACGCTTTGTCAAATTACCTGACATCATGAAGGCAAAACGCAAGCCACTGGATGTCAAAGCTTTGGCGGATTTAGCACCCTCATTAAAAGGTCAAGCCATAGAAGTGACTAACTATGAATCACCTCAACCTCGTCAAAAAGGCGTGATGGTTGAGACAGTAGATGAACTGATTGAAATATTGAAAGACAAGGGGTTGGTATCATGAGTAAAGTTCTTATTTTAGCAGAACACAATGGCAGCACGATTAATCAATCTACTGCCAAAGTTTTAACCGCTGCCAAACAACTTAACCCTCAACTCATTGATGTGGTTTTATTTGCAAACAACACAGACTTAAGTGGTCAAGTTGCCGCCATGAATGGAGTGAATGAAGTTAAGTACATTCAATGCAACGATAACCATGATCAATTGGCTGCATCAATTGCACCCACAGTTGCGGACATGGCTGGCGATTACACCCACATATTTGGTCCATCAACTACATTTGGTAAAGATGTGATGCCACGTGTTGCGGCCTTATTGGAAGTTAATCAATTGTCAGATGTAATGGAAATAATTGATGCCAACACTTTCAAGCGTCCAATTTATGCTGGCAATGCGATCATCACAGTCAAAACAAATACAGCACAAATTGTAGCTACAGTTCGTACGGCCTCATTTACAGCAGAAAAATCAACTGATGGCACAGCCACTGTGACAGAAAGCACTTTAACAAGCGCCGCCAATCACACAAGTTTTGTGAACATTTCAACAGGCAATTCTGACAGACCTGACTTGCAAACCGCAAGCAAAGTTATTTCTGGTGGCCGAGGCGTTGGTTCAGAAGAAAACTTTAAGATTGTCTATGATTTAGCCGATAAGATTGGTGCAGCCACAGGTGCTTCCCGTGCTGCTGTAGATGCCGGCTACGTTCCCAATGACATGCAAGTTGGCCAAACTGGGAAAATCATCGCTCCGGATTTATACATGTGCTTTGGTATCTCTGGTGCCATACAACATTTAACTGGCATCAAAGATGCAGGAACCATTGTGGCGATTAATAAAGACGCCGATGCTCCAATCTTTGAAGTGGCAGATGTTGGATTAGTTGGCGACTTATTTAAAATTATTCCTGAAATGATGGAAAAACTCTGAGGAAAAACACCATGGAATTTATGCAAGAATTAGGACTTAAGGACGTTAATTTTGGAACGTGTACAGGTCTCAACGAATGGTCAACTGATAAATCAGCTGGCATGATTGAATCTCACAACCCTGCTACAGGTGAATTGATGGGAAAAGTTTTATCAGCCTCTGATGCTGATTACGAAAATGTAATTAACAAAGCCCAAGAAGTGTTCAAAGAATGGCGCAAAGTACCAGGTCCATTGCGTGGAGAAGCCGTACGCTTGGTGGGAGAGGCCTTACGAAAACACAAAGATGCTTTGGGATCATTGGTAGCAGCTGAGATGGGTAAAATCAAATCAGAAGGTGATGGTGAAGTACAAGAGATGATTGACATGGCTGACTTTGCCGTGGGTCAATCACGTATGATGTATGGCAACACCATGCACTCAGAACGCCCAGGACACAGAATGTATGACCAATGGCACCCATTGGGCGTGGTGGGCATCATTTCAGCTTTCAATTTTCCTGTGGCTGTGTGGTCCTGGAATGCATTTGTAGCAGCCATTTGTGGTAATGTCTCTATCTGGAAACCATCACCTAAAGTGCCTTTATGTTCTATTGCAGTACAAAACATATGTAATGAAGCGCTTAAAGATGCTGGCTTTCCGCCTATTTTCCTGTTGTTCAATGACAACAACAATGAGTTAGCTAAAAAATTCGTAGATGATAAACGCGTCAATCTCATTTCATTTACAGGCTCAACTCATGTTGGTCGCCAAGTGGGTGTACAAGTAGCCAAACGTATGGGGCGTTCATTATTAGAGCTCGGTGGTAACAATGCATTGATAGTTGATAAAACGGCTGATTTGAAATTAGCAGTACCTGCAATTGTATTTGGTGCTGTTGGTACAGCTGGTCAACGTTGTACCACCACACGCCGTTTATTTGTGCATGAAGACATTGCTGATGAATTAATTGAAACAGTGGTTAAAGCCTATAAACAAGTCCCTATTGGCAACCCATTAGATACAAATACTTTAATGGGCCCATTAATTGATGAAGTTTCTGTACAAATGTATTTAGATGCTGTTGAAAAAGCCAAAGCGGCAGGTGGTGAAGTCCTAACTGGTGGTAAACGCGTTGACGGCCCAGGTAACTTTGTTGAGCCCTGTGTAATCAAAGCAAAAGGCGACTGGGATGTGGTTAAAACAGAAACCTTTGCACCCATTTTATACGTCATGACTTTCAATGACCTAGATGCAGTAATTGAATCACAAAATGATGTGGCTCATGGATTATCATCTGCAATTTTCACCAATGACTTACGCCAAGCAGAACAGTTCCTGTCATCAGCTGGCTCAGATTGTGGTATTGCCAATGTAAATATTGGTACTTCAGGTGCTGAAATCGGTGGTGCTTTCGGTGGTGAAAAAGAAACGGGTGGCGGACGAGAAGCAGGTTCTGACGCATGGAAAGCTTACATGCGCAGACAAACCAACACCATCAATTACTCAACTGAATTGCCATTGGCTCAAGGTATCAAGTTTGATATCTAATGTTTAATTTATGTTGATAAAATAAAAAGGGCCACATAAGGCCCTTTTTTTTATCCCAAAGCACCAATCTATTATTGAATTTCACAAGAACATTAACTGGTACTTCCTCGCTGTCATCTTTGTTTGACTCTATTGCTACTGAATTAAATCAACCTGCTTAACATAAGTGTCAGATTGCAAACCAAAGTGTCCTAAATTATAGCTAAAACTGGTATCTTCTCCCCAAATAGAAGACGAATGGATGCCACCAACAGTACAACCGCCATAACAAACAATCTGATCACTCCAAGATTTTATTGAATAAACCTCTGCTGCAAATGTTTCATTGTATATACTGTTTAAAAATGGACTACCAATTGACAACCCCCAATAGCCACAGGTTGATGACCAAACATTATATGGGTAATAACCACAACTGTGTAAACCACGTACCGCACCGGCAACACCCACAAAATCATCAACATCATTTTGCAAACCCAAATCAATGATTTCCTTGATAGCCAATGTGACACCCATAGAATGACCAATTACATCAATATGACCCGTACAAGAATTATCATATGCATCTAACAAAGCATTACCGACAGGCGTTTCTTCACTACCAGAATGGTTATTACAAGCCACACAAGCACTTCCCCAGTCAGGACGATATATGTCTGATCCCGTATATCCACGACTGAGTAATTCATCATACGTATTGTCCCAATCAGATGAGCTTCCACCGTTACCATGCACCAAAACTACCGCATCATGGCAAGCAGCATTGGTATGTAAAGTTATGAACACCATTAGTATCATGTAAATTATTTTCATGTTAAAAGCCTCTTTTTTTATTTAGGGTAAACGACACTTAAACACTTGTCAAATATATTTAAACACATGTTTAAATAATTGACCTCAAAACATGTACACAGAATTCCATACATGTAAATTCGTGAAAACCATAACAATTGGGTATTGATACAATTCATTGATGATTCAGTAACACCGTATATCATAATACTTCCAGAAAAATAACAGATACCATGTAAACGGTATGATTAATTACACAAAACTCAGGAAAGAAAAATGCAACAATCTAATATTCTTAATAACTTAGTGACATTAATGATTTTGATGGCTCTGTTAATTTCATATGAAAGCGAATCGAAAACACAGACCTCAGCAAAAAATCAATCATCCCTGGTAAATGAATTAAAAGCAGCCATTGACCGCGAAGGCATTGATGGATTAAATACACGATTTACAGAAATATACCCAAGCCAAAAAAAACTATACCCATACCAACCAGAATCATTTATGACACTCATTTCATCCTATGTAGACAGTGGACAATATGAAATCGTACAAGCTTTGGGCGAAATCAATGCCACACTCAGTGAAAATATGATTAAGGAAAAATTAGCTTCAGCTCAGCCAGATTTGGTACAACAAATGAATCAATACAAACAAGCAGTGGCACAAGCTGAATTGCAAAACAAACAAAATGAATCTTCAATAGAACAAAAACCAACACCCACATTGAATCAGAAAACAGTATCTCGTAGTGATTTAGATAGGTTCACCGGATTATACGGTACACCTCCAAAACAATTGTGGGTCTCAAAATCATGTGAAGGACAATTGGTATCAGGAGCAACATGGGGCGATACTGCTGCCTGGTGGATGCATACTGAAGCAGACAATCAATTCAGTTACCAAGACTCCTTTACCAAGCTGTCTATGAAATTCAAATTAGATACAAACAAGCAAGCCACTGAACTTTCTCATGACATAGAAAACCTAAGCAGCCCTATGGTGCGAACCGGCCCTTTAACTGCAGATTACTCAAGTTGCATAGAACCTCATAAGAGATAAAAAGACCAGTTTTACCAACACAATCAAACGTGAACATACGTAATTATCTAAAATAGCCAACCACCATCAATGCTGTAACATCACAGTCAATTGAGGGTGGTTGTAACAAGAATTATATTCTGAGAACGCTCTTTAATAACAATCAAAACCATTGCTATAAAGCTCAGCAGATTAAAATTGATAGTTTGACATCCGTCAAAATACAATGTAATCATGCTTTTAATTAACTAAATAATAAGTAAAATGCACCTCAAGAAATAAATGGATTGAATGTCAATGAATTGACCTCATTGTGCCAATACGCTCAATCCTAAATCAAGCCCACAAAGGTACATAACATGAACATGCCAAAACAAAATAAATTACCACAAGAACCTGTTGTAGCAGTAAAAAATGCCTACCAAGAAATGGTGACTAAAGTTCATCATTGGAATGACAAATTATTTACTTTCCGCACCACGAGAAATGACGGGCTGCGTTTTGAAAATGGACAGTTTGTGATGGTAGGTTTGGTAATTAACAACAAACCCGTTATGCGTGCTTATTCAATCGCCAGTCCAAATTATGCAGAACATCTTGAGTTCTTTTCAATCAAACTAGACAATGGCAAATTGACTTCTCACCTACAAAATTTAAAAGTTGGCGACAGCGTTTGGATCAGTAAAAAACCGACAGGAACTTTAATACTGCATGATGTGACAGCAGCAGACAACCTGTATTTATTATCAACAGGCACAGGCTTGGCTCCTTTTATGTCACTGATTCAAGATCCGGAAGTCTACGAAAAATTTAACAAAGTCATATTGGTTCATTGTGTACGAAACAACAATGACTTGGCTTACAAAGACTTTATTGAAAAGGAACTGACTGAACATGAATACTTGGGTGACATGATTAAACAACAGTTGATTTATTACCCAACAGTCACTCGTGAGCCTTCAATTCATGTAGGTCGAATCACCGATTTAATTAAGTCAGGCCAGTTGGCGGCAGATTTGGGACTACCTCCGTTTTCTCCCAAACAAGACCGTGCCATGATATGTGGCAATCCTTCCATGTTAAAAGACACCAGCGAATTACTTGATTCTATGGGTTTTGAAATATCTCCTCGAATTGGATACCCTGGTGACTATGTCATTGAACGTGCATTTGTAGATAATGGTTAAAATTTGACATTATCTTGCAGTAACCAGACCAACAATGACTGGTTCTGCTTCAACCATTGATGTGATACAACAGAACCAGTCAATTGAACTAAACCACTTTAGTTTCCAATTACACCACAGCTGTAGGAACGGGTAATGCCGCAATGGCAACCAAACCACCACTGGCAACAGCAAACATAATTTGTGGCCAAGATATGGTCAAATAAACACCTTTTCCTTGATCAATTGTAGGCATAATAACGGTATAGGCTGTAAATATCACATTCCAATACAATACGCCAATGGCAATAAAAGGCCCCAACACCCCTCCTTCGCCAGCTACGCGCATGACTTCAGTTGCTGCTTCTGACAGTTTTTTAATGGCATCAGCTCCTTTGGGCAGTTGTTTAACAGCCTCATGATCTACGCGCATCACAATTCCCCATAACTCAGTTTTCATATGAAATAAGTCATCAAAAGAATGGCCTCTGGATTGAAGTTGAGCAGATGACAAAGACTGTGTATTTTGCCGATGTTGCATTTCTTCATTGAGAGCCAAAGCCTGTAAACCTGCTGCAAAAGAATTTAAATGTCTGGTGTCGACTGAAATGCCTGAATCCTTCATTACACCAATTGGATCCGCCAAAAAGGCCTGACGTTTTTTATCATCAGCAATCATGCCATTAAAATCATTTAGCCATGATTGAATTTCTGTGTTTGTTTCTTGTTTGTTCATTTTTTCCCCTTTATAGTTTGAATTATACAAATGCACATGAGTGTCATAGGACAAATCATATGCAATTACATTATACATATATGAATCTTTATATCAGCTATTATTTAACATGCCTAAAAAAATAATTCACTGACAGTCGAATTAAATCAAACTGATAAATAAGTCACATGTGTACTTGATAATTCAAATGAAGACAGCACATAGTCAACAGCATATAAAATGATAAAAAATTGATTAATGAAACAAGACTACATTAATGATTCAAAAGCTTGAAATTTAATTATTGAGTCAAATTGCTGATAAAAATCCCAAGCAAATTTTGCCCCCTCATTGAACCATAAGCATTATTTCAAAAACAAAACTTAAAATACGATAAAATCCCCTTAATTCTACGCCAATAGTCTGACAATTTATGATTGAATATATTGCACGAAAATCTTTACAAAAACTGCCTGCTGAACTGGCCCATGATATCGCCATTAAAGCATTAGGATCACCTTTGTCTTTGTTTTCGAAATCCAAACAAGTCCAAAACCCCACCACTTTGATGGGAATTAAATTTCCAAACCCGGTTGGATTGGCAGCTGGTTTTGATAAAAATGGTGACGCCATTCATGGCTTAAGTAAACAAGGTTTTGGCTTTTTAGAGTTGGGAACAGTGACTCCTAAAGCACAACCAGGCAATGACAAACCCAGGTTGTTTAGACTGGCAGCTGATGATGCCATTATTAATCGCATGGGGTTTAACAATAAAGGTGTAGACTACCTAATTAAACAAGTAAAAAGCTCAAATTATCGTGGGGTTCTTGGCATAAACATAGGAAAAAATAAAAGCACGCCTAATGAACAAGCTGTTAATGATTATACCCATTGTTTTGAAAAAGCACATCTTCACTGTGATTACATCACCATAAATATTTCCTCTCCCAATACACCAGATTTACGCGAACTACAAAACGACCAAGCTCTGACAAGTTTACTGACAGGAATCAAAGAGAAGCAACTTGAGTGTGAGCAAAAAACCAACAAATACACCCCTGTATTAGTGAAAATTTCACCTGATCAAAACAAAACTCAATTGGAGTTCATGGTCAAACAAATCAAATCAATGGGTTTTGATGGCATCATTTGTACTAACACCACAGTTGACCGCCCAGAAACACTTAAGAGCAAGCTCAATTTAACCCATGAAGCAGGCGGATTAAGCGGTAAACCTTTGCGCAAAAAATCAAACAATACACTTCGATTGGTCAGAAATTTTGCAGGTGAAAATTTCCCTATAATTGCAGTTGGTGGTATCATAGATAAAAAAGATGCACTTGAAAAACTTTCATTAGGTGCTAACTTAATTCAACTATATACAGGATTTGTGATTCAAGGCAATGGCTTGATTAGACAAATAAATGATCAAATAAAAAGTGAAAATACATAACAATTATAACCTCAAAAAACTCAATACATTATCAGTAGATTGCTACTGCGAACAATTTGTTGAAATCAATTCTCTCAGTGACTTAGAGGCTTTACCTAAAGACATTAAAATAACTGAAATGCTGGTATTGGGAGGTGGTAGCAATTTATTATTATCACAAGATATCAATCGATTCGTGGCTCACATAAAACCACGCAAACACATCACAGTTGTTGATAACTTGGTGGTTGCTTGGGCAGGTACTTTATGGAATGACTTGGTACAGTGGGCGGTAGACAGAAATTTAGGTGGCATTGAAAATTTAGCCGCAATTCCTGGTTTGGTTGGTGCTGCACCCTTTCAAAACATTGGCGCTTACGGTGTTGAAATTAAAGATTGTTTGGTCTGGGTAGAGGTATATAACTGGCACACCGGTATGTACCACAGACTGAGAAATGATGAATGTATGTTTTCATACCGCCACAGCATATTTAAATACCATGATCAGCCATGGATCATCAGTCGCATTGCGCTGGACTTACGTGAAGAAAATCCAATAAACTTATCGTATGAACCATTAATGAAAAGATTCGGTGGTGCTAAAAAGTTACCTGGATTCAAAGAAATCGCTGAACAAGTGACAGCCATCAGAGCGGCCCGTTTACCTGACCCCAATGCTTTGCCAAATGCCGGTAGTTTTTTCAAAAATCCATTGGTAAGTGCACAATTAGTAAAAAAAATTCAAAGACGCTTCAAAGACATGCCTGCATACAAAACTGATAATGAAGATGAGTTCAAAACAAGTGCAGCTTGGCTTTTACAACAATGTGGATTCAAAGGTCATCGTGAAGGTGATGCAGGATTTTACGATCAACATGCATTGATTTTAGTTAATCATGGTGAAGCCACAGGACAAGATTTATTAAAATTAACAAAATCTGCTAAACGAGCCGTTAAATCAAAATTTGGAATTGAACTTGAAGAGGAAGTCAGGGTTTTATAAAACAATACTTCACAGATTAATATCTTGACCTGGGTCAATTTTTTAAGAATTACCCAAATGATTCATGATTTTTTTATTTCAGAAAATTACAATCAATGATATCCTTGCCTCGCTAAATAAATTTGGAACATTTTTATGAAAAAATCAACATTACTTCTACTCACATTAACCACATTTTCCTTACCTTCATTAGCTGGAGATGTTGCTGCTGGTAAAGCAAAATCTGCTGTTTGTTCAGCTTGTCACGGCCCTGAAGGCATTGGTATGAGTCCATTATGGCCTAATTTAGCCGGTCAGAAAGAAGCTTACTTGGTTAAACAAATCAAAGCTTTTAAAAGTGGCGAAAGAAAAGACCCAACCATGGCACCTATGGTTGCTGGCTTAACAGATGCTGACATTGACAATTTAGCTGCCTACTACTCAAGCCTAAAATAAGATTTACCATACATAATTAAATTGAAAAGGGTTGTTTAACAACCCTTTTTTATGCGATTCAAATAAATTCGATTGAGTCATTAAAGGTATCTGACTATAATGGTCGTTTTTATGAAATTTGGGTTAAGATGAAAAAAATAATTACAGCAGCGATGATGATTTTATCATTCCAAACATTTGCAGCCGGTGATGTTGAGAACGGTAAGAAGATGGCTTATACCTGTACTGGTTGTCATGGGATTCCATTCTATCAAAATGCCTACCCACAATACCATGTGCCTCGATTAGGCGGTCAAAATGAAGCTTACATAGTAGCTGCATTGAAAGAATACCGTGCTGGAGAAAGAAGCCATGCAACCATGCAAGCTCAAGCCGGTACATTAACTGACCAAGATATTGCTGACATTGCAGCTTATTTTGCCTCTTTCAACAAATAACAGGAAGTGATTATGAAACACATTATATTCATCAGTCTCACACTCTTTACTTCAATAGTATTTGCCGCTGACGGTGATGTTGCAAAAGGTAAAGCCAAAGCAGAGCAAGTTTGTAAAACTTGTCACGGAATGGATGGTGTTGGTATTGACAACAGCTACCCTAAATTAGCTGGACAATATGCAGATTACATTGAGCGTGCTTTGTTAGATTATCGAGCAGGCAAAAGAAAAAACCCCATAATGGCAGGTTTTGCAGCCACATTAACTGATGAAGACATTGCCAATGTTGCCGCCTATTATTCAACTTTAAAAGAAAACAGGCTCACTGATTTACGACTTAAATAAATCATAAATTTAACCCAAGGCCAGCTATCTGGCCTTTTTTTTAACATATTATTTATCATGAATAAAAAGTGGGCTTTGATTACGGGTGCATCTGCTGGAATTGGTGCTCATTTTGCACACCAATTAGCAGCCAGAGGTTGGTCTTTGTTGTTGATTGCAAGACGTGAAGAACAACTTAAAACAATACAAAAAAAAATCACTGATACTCATTCAGTAAGTTGTCACTATTTGGTCTGTGATCTAAGCGAAAACAACGCTAATAACATGGTTTATAACTATTGTGTTGACAATAACATTGAAATTTCTATGCTAGTCAACAATGCTGGTTATGGCGTACCTGGCGATTTTGACGCTGTAGACTGGCAAACACACAAAGACATGTTGCAGGTGATGTTAATCTCTTTGGTAGAACTCAGTCACTTATTTTACCCAAGTATGAAATCTAAAAAATATGGACGCATAATCAATGTAGCGTCTTTAGCTGGATTGGCACCCTCTACAGCAGGACATACTTTGTATGGGGCTGTAAAATCATTTGTGATTCGTTTTTCACATTCATTACATTTAGAAGCCAAAGACCACGGCGTTCACGTCACGGCTCTCTGTCCTGGGTTTACATACACCGAATTTCATGACGTAAATGGCACAAGAAGTATGGTTAGCACCATGTCAAAGAAAATGTGGATGAGTGCAGATGACGTCGTATTACAAGGCATCAATGCCGTTGAAAAAAATCAAGCCATATACATTAATGGTTGGCGTAACAAAGCCATAGCTACTGCAGTTAAAGTTTTACCTGATGGTTTGTTAAGATTTCTCATGAAAGGCAGCATGGCCAAATACCGCAAAAGATAATGTCAACTGGGAGCGAAATTAATATTCGCTCCCAATATTTTCACAACTTTTACTTCGTAGCAGCAACCAGGTGACTTAATGTATTTATCGCCACCATAATGGTTGGGTAATCTACATGTTTTTCAATTTTAATTGACGCCATCATGTCCTTAACATTTTTAACTTTTTGACTGAACTCTTCGTTCCATTGATTTAAAGTGTCTTCACTGCTCTGTTTTTTGCCATATCGCTGTAGTAAAGATGCAGTTAATTGGGCATGATAGATGCTTAAATCGTCTCTCAAACCACCTCTGGCATGAACATGCCATTGGTTATTAACTTCCAATTGCTCAATCATTTGCTGCAACCAGATTAAATTCAACATTTTTCCTAATGGAAAATACATGTCGGCAACAGATTTAACACCAACACCAAGATCATTGGCTACTCTGACCACATCTAATGCTGCACTGAAGTATGGCAAAGCAGCTATTTTATTTGATAAGTCATCACCAAAACCTTGTTTACCTAAAGCATGAATCACCCGATTCATCGCCACTTTATCTGTGTCACTGATGTATTTGGTTAAATCATTACAAAATTGATTAACACCTTTGCTCAAAGCATTGACATGTTTTTCAATATCAAGGTTATGACCCAAATTATTTAACACCCACCTGATGGTTTGCCTAACAAACTTCCAAATTGCAATGAATGCTTCAATTTGTTTTTCTACAACTACTTGACCATCATGAGCTTGAATTGATTGCCATAAATCATTGATTTCAAACAATTCTGTAACGATGTAAAACGCTTGGCAAATGGCTCCTACATCAGCACCCGTGTCTTCTTGCATTCTGATAACAAAAGTAGCCCCCATACGATCAATGACTTGACTGGTCAATATCGTGCCAATTATTTCTCGTTTAAGACGGTGATTATTTAAATATTTACTGTCAACTTTTTGTAACTTTTTAGGAAAATAATTAACCAGCAAGCGTCCTAACCAAGGGTCGTCCAATACATCCGAATGAATCACCTGTTCAAACAAATCCAATTTTGAGTAAGACAGCAGCACACTTAATTCAGGACGTGTAAACCCCTCATTATTTTTCTGCCTGCGTTCCAATTCACTGTCATTAGGTAAAAATTCAATGTCTCTATCAAGCAAACCTTTGTTTTCCAACAACCGGATTAAATGTGCTTTGGCCCCTATTCTATTGGCGCTCAAATGATGCATAAAGGTCAATGTTTGGGTTTGCATGTAGTTATTTTTCAACACCAATGCACTGACATCATCAGTCATTGAGGCCAATAATTTGTTGCGCGACTTGATGTCGTACAAACCATCTTCCATCATTGCCTTGAGTAAAATTTTGATATTAACTTCATGGTCTGAACAATCAACACCCGCTGAATTATCAATAAAGTCTGTATTAACTTTACCACCATTTTCAGCAAACTCGATGCGACCTCTTTGTGTCATACCCAAATTACCACCTTCTCCAAATACGCGACATTTCAATTGTCTTCCATTCACCCTAACTGCATTGTTGGCACTGTCTCCAACCATCGCATTGGACTCATCAGATGACTTGACATAGGTACCAATTCCACCATTCCATATCAAATCCACTTCAGATGAAAGTAGCTTATGAATCAGTTCTTGTGGAGCCAACTCATCATCTTTGATTTTCAACCAAGCTTTAACTTCAGCTGAAATGGGTATAGATTTATCAAATTTAGAATACACACCTCCACCTTTAGAAATCAATTCGGCGTTGTAATCCTCCCAACTTGATCTGGGTAATTTAAATAACCGCTGTCTTTCCTCCCAACTACGGGCCGAATCAGGATTAGGGTCCAAGAAAATGTGCATGTGATTGAATGCTGCTTTTAAACAAATATGTTTGGATAACAACATGCCATTACCAAAAACATCTCCCATCATATCGCCTATGCCGACCACAGAAATGTCTTCAGACTGACAATCAATACCTAACTCACGGAAATGACGTTTAACAGACTCCCAGGCGCCTTTGGCTGTAATCCCCATACCTTTGTGGTCATAACCTGCTGAGCCACCAGATGCAAAGGCATCACCTAACCAAAAGCCACGCTCTTCCGAAAGACCATTGGCAATGTCAGAAAATGTCGCGGTACCTTTGTCCGCTGCCACCACTAAATAAGGGTCATCTTCATCATGTCTCACCACATCTTTGGGTGGGATGATGTCTTTACCAACTATATTGTCGGTAATATCAAGCATGCTACCAATAAACAATTTATAACAACTGATGACTTCCGCCATCACTTCATCTCGACTGCCATTAGGTAATTTTTTCACCACAAATCCACCTTTTGAGCCAACCGGGACAATGATGGAGTTTTTAACATTTTGTGCTTTCATCAAACCCAGAACTTCTGTTCTGAAATCCTCATACCTGTCAGACCAACGCAAGCCACCACGGGCAACTTTACCCATTCGTAAATGTATGGCTTCAACCCTCGGAGAATAAACAAAAATTTCTCTGAAAGGCACTGGCTTGGGAAGAAAAGACAATTCAGCTGAATTGATTTTTATACTGATGGCAGGTTTGTAATTACCCTGCTCGTCACATTGGTAATAGTTCGTTCGTAAGGTGGCATTAATAATATCCACCATGTGTCTGATGATACGATCTTCATCTTGAGATTTTACTGAGTCTAACAAGGATGTGATGACTCTGATGACTTTTTCAGCCATGGTGTCTCTGGCAAATTTTCGGCTTCTGAAATATTTATCAACACAACCTTGCTGGTATTGGTTTAATTCAATATTGAGGTGTTTGCACTGCAAGGCAAATTTTTTGCTGAACTTGTCTAAATATTCGCGTACTTCCTTGGGTTCAACCACATCAAGTTTTGGAGAAAATTTAATGGTAAACAGTTCAACTATCCAACGTGTAATGTGTGGGTGTTGAATCATGGCTTTTTCAATATAGTCCATACTGAAAGGCAAACCAGTTTGTAACAAATATTTAACTAAACCTCGTAAGTAATTGATTTGTCTCCAAGTCAGACCGCCCAAAATAACCAATTTATTTAAAGGATCTGATTCAAGCTCCCCTTTCATGACCTTGGCAAAGGCTTCATGAAATCTACTTTTCACTAAATCCAATTCCAAACCTTTTCCAGAAGCCAAGTTTAAGTCAAAATCTTGAACCCAAATACTTTGGCCATCACTCATTTTAAGTTCATAAGGTTGTTCACTGACAACATGTAAACCCAAATTTTCTAAATCAGGTAAAACTTCACTCAATGGAATGGTGTTATGAAAACGAAACACCTTAAATCTAAAATCTCCTTGACGTCTTACTCGAGGAGCATACAGGCTCATTTCAACATCATCTTCATGACAAACTTTATCAGCATTTTCTACGTCAAACGAGGCCACCCAAGGGCTGACATCTTCTCGATAAGCCACAGGAAATGCATTTTTGAATTTAGCCATTAAACGCAAACTTTCATCTTGTCCTAAGCGTTCTTTTAATGTTTGGGCCAATTTATCTTCCCACGTGGTAACAGCATCAACCACATCTTTTTTAATATCAGCCAACATGGCAACATTGAATTGTTTATTGTCTCTGATTACCACATACAATCGTGCATAATGAGATTCATCTATCGCTACTGCAAACTCCACTTCAACACCCTCTACAGCTGCTGTCAAAATGTTTTGGATTTTCTTTCTGTTATTGGTGTTAAAAAGGTCTCTTGGCACATATACCATAAAAGAACAAAAGCGATTGAACTTATCTTGTCTGGCAGTAACCTGAGTGGTTATTTTTTCTTGAATCACCAATGATTGGTATACTGCATTGAACAATTCATCGGTATTGGATTGCATCACCTCGTCACGCGGCATGGTGTCAATGATGTGCATCAACATTTTTCCAGAATGAGAGTTTGGTGCAAACCCAAATTGTTTAATCAACACCTTAATTTTGTTATTTATATAAGGAATTTTCATTGAGTTGGTATTCATGGCTACTGAAGTGAACAATCCTATGAAACGGTGTTCCGCAATGACTCGACCGGTGTCATCTGTTTCCAATATACCAACATAATCCAGATTGCCCTTGCGGTGAACCTTAGATAAAACATTTACCTTGGTTATCACCACTAAATCAGACTGTTTTTTAATCTTATATGCATCAACCGTTAACTGACTGGCATCATTGCCATCAGCATCAAGTTGTGGACTGAGTAAGCCCAATCCAGTGTCAGAGATTGCCACCAAATGTTCTGTTTTACGTTCGTATTTACGGTAACCTAAAAACGTAAAATTATCATCAACCAACCAATCAATAAATGCCTGTTGTTGAGCCCTTACTTTTTTATTATTCAAGTGTCCAATAACTTCTCTGGCTTGATCCATTGCACTGAGCATGGGCTTCCAATCATTAACAGCTGTTCTTATTTGCTCAAAAACATTACTTAAATATTGCTGGAAAGATGTCACATCAGCTTCATTTCCAATGCGCTTCAATTCGATATATATCAATGACTTAGTTTGAGTTTCACCTTTTTTAGGTTTTTCAATCAATACGCGGTTATTGTCTTCACCTTTAATTTGAATAATTGGGTGAGAGAGTAACTTAATAGCAAAACCAAACTCAGCACATGCCATGGTAGCTGAATCCACCAAAAAAGGTATGTTGTCATTGATCAGTAACACCTGTGTTACTGTCGGATCAACCTTAGAGTGATTCACCTCAATGATGGGGTTTTTAAGCCTTCTTGCTGACATGATTTCAATCATGTCAGTAAAAGTTTGTACCCAATATTCATGTTCATGACTGACCATTTCATCAATAGACATATGAGTAAACAGTTGTTTAGCCAGCTGTTTGATGCTGTCTTTGTATTCAGTATCAGTTTGATTGACTTTATTAGAAAAGTATTTGATGAACTTCTTATGTTCCGCAGTTAGTAATGATTGCATCAGATTCTCTGTATCAATTTATCGAGGCCATTGCCAAACTCAACAATCAAGCGCATCGGTCTCGAGTGGTTGCTTTTTATCGTATTTTAATTAATAACGATAATCATTCATTTAATCATGGCAAGCACACACCGATGTATATACAGCAGTGATGTCCCCGTCACTTCTAATGCAGCGCTGCCATTCATCATGAATGACTTATCCGCTACAAGTTGAATTTTAACGTTTTCGCTTGGTGAAAGACAGCCCATAAACCATTTAAAACAAAAGAATTTAATCCACCTGTAAAAAGTTAATTAAACTCACGATTTATAGTGTCTTAGTCCTGTTGCTGATTGATTGGATCTGTCTTCAATACAAGCTAATTTATAGGCGTACTTATTACACGCAAGATACCATCAGAGTACATAAGTTATTGTTATAGGTACAGCAACAGTCCCTTGCCAACTATAAATTCATGATGTTGACACTGTTAATCAATTTCATGACGAAATTTAAGCACCCTCAGCTTGACTGCTTCATCTGCCAACGCGTGTATGGAAAAACCGATCATCTTCTCAATTAGCATGTATTTTTTACTAAGTTGTTTGTATCTCTTCGATTTTTATTAATAAATTATTTTCTGCTTTGCTGTCAATTGATAACACCATTATTAACACATCTTAATATCATTATGAATAACACTTGTAATATTTTCATAAAGCCCTAAAATTCATTATATCTCTTAATCAAGATACAAAGATATAATGAATTTAAATGACTTGTTCAAAACACTTTCAGATGAATCAAGAATCAGGTTGGTGTTGTTATTACAGCAACAAGAACTGACTGTGGCAGAACTGTCTGAAATTACACGATTGGCTCAACCTCGAGTTTCAACACATTTATCACATTTAAAAAAATACAATTTAGTGTTGGTAAGAAAACAAGGGGTCAGTTCCTTTTATCGTTTGAATACAGATCAGTTTGGAGATGAATTTGCGGGTTTATTGGCGCTGGTTATCGACCACTATGATAACAACCCTTTGATTGTTGAAGACAACAAGCAACTGGCACGAGTCATGACTAGTCAAGCAGCATCTAACCAGTGGGTGGATGCAGTTGCTGGTGACATGGAACGCCATTACTCTCCAGGCAGAACGTGGGAAGCCACCACCCGTGTAATTGCTAAATTAGCCAATTTAGGAAAAGTTTTGGACTTGGGTTCTGGCGATGGCGTACTGGCAGAGTTGCTCGCAGCTAACGCCACACAATATACCTGCGTGGACAACAACATCAAAGCCATTGAAGCTGCTAAAGCACGATTAAAACACTTAGACAATGTAAAATTTTATCACAGTGACATTCACTCACTACCCTTTTCAGCCGAACAATATGATTGTGTGTTGATGTTACATGTCCTCACTTATTCAACCCAGCCAGAACAAGTGATACAACAAGCATACAAAATGTGTCAACCTGGAGGCAAACTATTCATTTCTACTCTGCACAAGCACAACCATGAATCAGTTCAAATTGAATATGGACATAAAAACCTGGGATTTGACTGCAAGCAATTAAAACAATGGTGCGAACAGGCAGGATTCAATCATGTGTGTGCCAATATCAGCTCACAAGAACAAAGGAAACCCCATTTCAAAATCATCACTGTAGAAGCCCAAAAACCATGAATCCAACCACCTGTCAATCAACCAAACAAATCATAAAACAACATTTAAATCAGCGCATACTGTTACTGGATTCAGCCATGGGTACAAAAATCCAGACACTTAAACTGACAGAAAGTGATTTTCGAGGTGATTTGTTAAAAGACCACCACTTGGATTTAAAGGGAAACAATGACATTTTGTCATTAACACAGCCTCACATTATCCAGGACATCCATGAACAAAACTTGGCTGCAGGATCAGACCTGATAGAAACCAACACGTTCAATGCAACAAGCATTGCTCAAACTGATTATGCTTGTCAGGATTTAACTTATAAAATCAATAAACAATCCGCCGCTTTGGCACGGGCAGCTTGTGATAAATACAGCACCCAAGCTAAACCACGATGGGTCATTGGGGTCTTGGGCCCTACCAATCGAACAGCATCGATTTCTCCCGACATCAATCGACCTGAATTCAGAAACATCACTTTTACAGAATTGGTTGATGCCTATAAAGAAGCGACACTGGGTTTATTAGATGGCGGTGCTGACTTGTTAATGGTTGAAACTATTTTTGACACTTTAAATGCGCGTGCTGCTTTGTTTGCACTACAAACCGTTATTGAACAACAAAAAACTGAAATTCCCATCATGATTTCTGGCACCATAGTGGATGCCAGTGGCCGAACCCTGTCTGGACAAACCCTGGCTGCTTTTTATCATTCAGTTCGACACGTTAAACCCTTGGTCATTGGTTTAAATTGTGCTTTGGGTGCAGATGATTTAATTCCATATATCAAAGAGTTATCTGACATCTGTGAGTGTTATGTCAGCATCCATCCTAATGCGGGTTTACCCAATGAACTGGGAGCATATGACCACAGTCCAGAACACATGGCGAACATCATGAAAAAAATGGTTGAACAAGGCCATATCAATGTCATGGGAGGCTGTTGTGGCACCACACCAAAGCACATCGCCGCAATGTCTGAAGTGGCATCTAAACACCCTCCCAGAGTGATTCCAGAATTACCTACTTATTGTCGTTTGTCTGGTTTGGAGCCTTTAACCATTACCCCGGCAATGAATTTCATTAATGTCGGTGAACGAACCAATGTCACTGGCTCTTTAAAATTCAAAAGACTCATCAAGGACAATGACTTACTCACCGCATTAGAAGTCGCCCAGGAGCAAGTTGATAATGGAGCACAAATCATTGATATCAATATGGATGAAGGCTTAATTGATTCAAAAGAAATGATGATAAGCTTCTTGAATTTAATTGGCTCAGAACCGAACATCGGACGGGTACCCATCATGTTAGACTCATCCAAATGGGAAGTATTGGAAGCTGGTTTACAACACATCCAAGGTAAAGGCGTGGTCAATTCCATCAGCCTCAAAGAAGGTGAAACTGAATTTATAAAACATGCACAATTGGCACAAAAATACGGTGCGGCGGTGATTGTCATGGCATTTGATGAATCTGGTCAGGCAGACAGTTTTGAAAGAAAGATCAACATATGCCAACGATCATATGATGTGTTAACCCAAAAGGTAGGATTCCCACCTGAAGACATCATATTTGACCCCAATATCTTTGCCATAGGTACTGGCATAGAAGCTCATAATAATTATGGCAAAGACTTTATTGATGCCACCCGCTGGATTAAACAAAATTTACCTCATGCCATGGTGTCAGGTGGTGTTTCCAACATTTCATTCTCATTCCGTGGCAACAACCCACTGCGTGAAGCCATCCATTCAGTCTTTTTGTATCACGCCATCAAAGCAGGTATGAATATGGGCATTGTAAATGCTGGCCAATTAACTGTTTACGACGACATCCCAACTGAAATCAGAAACAAAATAGAAGACCTGTTATTCAACCGAGATGACAATGCCACAGAAGACCTGATGACATTGGCGCAAAACATGCAAGGCAAGTTACAAGACGACTCAAATAAATTGGCATGGCGTGAACTACCTGTAGAACAGCGCATCAATCATTCGTTGGTTCATGGCATCATTGATTTCATTGAAGTCGATGCTGAAGCCGCGATGGACCTACACAATGACCCACTGTCAGTCATCGAAGGTCCTTTGATGGATGGTATGAATGTAGTAGGAGATTTATTTGGTGAAGGTAAAATGTTTTTGCCTCAAGTCGTCAAATCAGCGCGTGTGATGAAAAAAGCAGTGGCGTGGCTCACGCCACACATTGAGGCACAAAAAGGACGTCAACAAGCAAAGGGTAAAGTTATCATGGCCACAGTTAAAGGTGATGTTCATGACATTGGCAAGAACATTGTCGGCGTTGTTCTGGGCTGTAATAATTATGAAATTGTTGATTTAGGCGTTATGGTTCCTGCAGAAAAAATACTCAATGCGGCAGTTGAACACCAAGCTGACATCATTGGATTATCAGGACTCATTACGCCTTCATTGGATGAAATGTGTTATGTCGCTGAATTAATGAAAACCAAAGGCATGAACTTGCCATTATTGATTGGAGGAGCCACCACATCCAGAACCCACACCGCATTAAAAATTGAACCTCAATATGACCACGCCACCGTCTGGGTGAAAGATGCTTCTCGAGCAGTTGGTGTGGTTGCTCAATTACTTTCTGAAAAAGACCAAGCAGCATTCAGTGCCAACATCAAGGCTGAATACCATGAAATTCGTGAACGCAGGAAAAACCGCAACGGGTCAAAAAACCTGATCAGTTTACAACAAGCCAAAAACAATGCACTCAAACTTAACTGGAACAGTTTTCAACCGACAAAACCACAATTCACAGGCATTAAAGTCATTGATAACACCCCACTTAATACGCTTCGTGAATACATTGACTGGACACCATTCTTTCAAACATGGGAACTACATGGGCGTTTTCCTGATATTTTGACCGATAAAACAGTAGGAGAAAGTGCTTCACAACTGTATCAAGATGCAAAGAACATGTTAGACCAAATCATCAGAGAAGACTGGTTACAGTGTCAAGCCGTGCTGGGATTTTTTGCTGCTCACTCAGAAGGTGATGACGTCATTATTCAACACAAAGGTCAACACCATCGTTTATTGAATCTCAGACAACAAGCCAATAAACCCAAAGCCAACCTGTGCTTAAGTGACTTCATTGCTCCCAAAGAAGCGGCATTGAATGATTACATTGGGGCTTTTGCAGTCACCACAGGTATCGGTATAGAACAACACATTAAACGCTTTGAAGCCAAACATGATGATTACAACAGTATCTTGCTCAAATCATTGGCTGATCGATTGGCCGAAGCTTATGCGGAATTCTTACACAAAAAAGTCAGAACTGAGTATTGGGGTTATGATAAAAATGAAAACTTAAGTCATGACGAACTCATCAAAGAAAAATACCAGGGCATTCGCCCAGCTCCTGGCTACCCAGCCTGTCCAGACCATACCCAGAAAGAGTTGTTGTTTAAGCTATTGGATGTAAGCAACAACACCGACATTGAATTGACTGAAGGCCTCACCATGTACCCCGCTTCTTCAGTCAGTGGCTTTTATTACGCCCACCCAGATTCACAGTATTTTGTGGTTGGTAAAATTAACGATGAACAGCTTAATGATTATGCTGAAAGGAAAAGTGTTTCAATTGCAGCGGCGAAGAAGGCTTTAAGACCCAATTTGGATGGGTAAGCACACTTTACCAATTCGAAGAATCAATGAAAGCAACATGCATTTAGCATAACGTTAAACATCATATAGTTCATTGGCCTGTTCAGTGATTGCATCAGGCCAATGACACTTATTTCATGCAATTGTATTAAATCTTTTACCTTTTACAGCGGTTGCACTGCTACTCCATAATCAAATATCACCGCCAAATCAAGTACCAAAGCTACTGCCAACATTAATTTTAAAATCAAGGACATGTTGATGTCTGCCCATAGGCTAAGAAGTGAATCGATTGGCACTTTAATTGGTATAAATTCTAAACGTGCATAAAAAAAACCGAAGGGTTCATACCTTCGGCTTTTTATATGACTTAAGTGAATTACTGACTTAAACTATCGAACAATTTATTGGTGCTTTGAATGGTGCCAGGGGCTGCACACTCAAAGCCATCTTTGAAAACAAACTGATAAATCAAGTCACTGTCAAAGGCCGAGTTGTTACTGCTGTCCGAATCAGTGGTACCAGCAGGCATAGTAACAGTGGCTTCAACATCGATAAACTCCATCAAGGCACCTGTGACATCTGACTCAAAGGTATAAATCAGTTCCGAACCCACCGGCAAATCAACCAATTCATTCAAATCGCCTGTGCCATTCAAGTTACCACAACTGGCACCACCAACGGCTTGACAATCCCAAGTCGGTAAGCTCATACGTCCCCCTAAGTTGGTACTGACCTGTGCGCCCGTGATGTCCATGTTACCTGGGTTGGTGATGCTGACTTCATACAACATAGACTCAGCAGGTTGAACGCCCGCTACACAGTTGGTGATAAAGCCCATCAAGTTCGGGTTATAAGCTATTGTGGCAGTGTCTGTACCTGACTCGTTTCCAGCGCCATCGGTTTGTGTGGCAGTGGCGGTTTCACCATCAACCACATCAGCCTCTGGACTTAAAGTACAAGACCATGTGCCATTGGCTTGAACCACCGCTGAACATGATGCACCAGATGGTGTACTTACATTCACTGTTGCACCCTCTTCGCCAGTACCTGAAGCTGTTAAGCCATTGGTTGGTGATGTAAAACTGGGTGCTGATGGTGGAGTGATGTCGATACCACCAACAACAGTCACTGGTGGTGATTGGTTGCCGGCTGGATCTGCCTGAATGGCAGTGATGTCCTCACCCTCTTCAGGTGTTGGTGACAAAGTACATGCCCATGTACCATTGGCTTGAACCACAGCGGTACAAGTTGCATCTGATGGCGTGGTCACTGTCACTGTAGCACCAGGTTCGCCAGTACCCGATATTGGCGTACCGTTGGTTGGTGAATCAATAGTTGGCGCAAGAGGCGCTGCTATATCAATGGTGATGGTGATATTTTCAGCCAAAGAAGTGTTACCCACAGCATCGGTTGCAGTGGCAGTCAATTGGATTTCACCATCAGTCAAAGCTGGGGTGACTTCACAAAACCAGTTACCAGTCAAGTCAACAGTCGCGATGCATGATTCACCATTCGGACCAGTGACATTGATGGTGGCACCTGGCTCGCCAGTACCAATCACCAGAGGTGTGGTGTCATTGGTAGATGAACCATCAACTGGCGAAGTGATGACTGGTGCTGTTGGTGCTGTTAAATCAACCATTACATTGGTTGGTGAAGATGAATTACTGTTCTCATCTGCCACCACCACACTGATGACGTCGCCATCAGCGGGTACTGGGCTTAAAGGTGAGCAGGTAAAATCACCATTACCATTGGCAGTGGTGCTACACAAAACGTTGCCCTCATCATCCAAAACAGTCACTTCACCATTCGGGATGGTGGTACCAGTTACCACAGTACCATCGGTAGGATCAACCTGAGGTGCAGTTGGTGCTGTGATGACAGGATTGAACACAGTTGTTGTGGTTGGTGGTGAGGCTAATAAACCAGTTTGAGTGGCGGTGACACTGATGGCATTACCAGTGGCAGGCACTGGATCAGGTGTTTCACAAGTCCATTGACCAGCTGCATCGGCAGTCACTGGTGCATTGCTACAAGTGATTGCGCCTAAATCAATCGAAGAACCTGCGACAGCTGTACCTGAGATTTCAGTGGCACCGGCTGGCACTGGGTTAACAGTAGGTGCATCCGATTCAGTGACAGAGTTACCCACTGTAGCGCTGGCAGGTAAAGATGCATTACCGGAAGGGTCGGTGGTAGTCGCACCTATTTCTTGGCCTGGTGTTATAGGCGCATCTGGAACACAGCTCCAATTACCATTGGCATCAGCAATGATTGGTGCATTCGAACAAACCACACCTGTTAAGTTAACCGTTGAACCCGGTTCAGCCAAACCAGTGATTGGGTTGGTACCTTCGTTGATTGGATTAATAACCGGTGCTGTAGGTGCTGTGGTGTCAACAATATAATTGATGGTTGCTGTACCAGTTGAGTCAACACCATTATAGCTTGAGATAACTTCTATGGTATTGCTTCCCTCTGGTAAGGCAGGGCTGATGGCACAACTCCAAATTCCAGTGGTAAAGTCTGCAGTGGTTGTACATGTTTCGCCATTGGGACCAGTTACTGTGATGACAGAACCGGGATCAGCAGTTCCTGAAACTGTTGGTGTATCATCCATACCAGCCGCATTGTCTGATGGTGATGTGATAATTGGTGTTGAGGGCACATAATTATTGCTGTTGTACATATCAGCAGCAAAGGCAAATAAATTAAGTGTGGCGTGATCTTGGCTGGTGTTGTTGCCATTGCCTGAAGAAATTTCTGTAGTTAGTACATCAACATCGCCTATAAACACAGCATGACCATTGCTGGATGGACGGTCTAATATGGTAGGAGGATTAACTCCGATAACGGTGATATCTGCTAAAACAGTTGCTCCTGTGGAACTGTCGAAGCGCACTTTGTCTGCATTGGTTAAAAGTGAAGATGCTGTGCCGAACGGTCCGTCAAACATTGGATGAACCAGCCCTGCGTCAGTGACATCCCAAATGGTCGCTAAAGAATTAGTGGTCTCATAACCAAACGCAACTGGAAAGGCATTGTAATCGCTGGTGTCTGCTGTTGAGATTAAAATGCCACCATCAACATTGACCCAATTAACAATGGCGGTGAGTTCAGCAGCAGTTACGTTCGTGTCTTCAACATAACCTTGAAAAAAAACCTCACATCCGTTTGACAATAAACTCGCAGCGGTAATAGAACCTGAAGCGCCAAAGCTGTCCACTATTGTGAAAGTGGTTTGTTGAGTGCCAGTAGGACTGAAGTTTGTTGCATTGAGAAGCTTGGCTCTTAAATTTACTCCATTTGCTCCATTAAGGGTCCAGGCGGTTCCTCGAGCACCATTGGCATCAATGCTACAAACAGTGATGTTAGGCCCTGCGGCAAAAATAGCCCCAGAATGAAAAAATAAAGAAAACAAAACAAAAGTCACACATGGTAAGAACTTAAATTTACTCATTATCTACACCTCTATTATTTTGAATGTCCATTATTTATATCACACAACATATAACAATATATTTACATACATTGAAATTCACACTTGTTTACAATAGGAAGTAAAAATAATACGCATACAAAATGTATTGTAGAAAAATCAATTGTATATATTTTTTATGACAGAAAATTGTCACTGACAGTCGATATTAAAAATAATTGTATTGCCAGAAAACATGTCATTGTAGGAACTTCATAAAACCCGACAGAAAAAAAAAGAAAAAGCAAAAGAGTCAGAATTTACCATGGGTATAAAGGAATTGAATCCATTTGGGGGGGGGTATTAAATTATGTAATCCGACAGTCTGTATGCTATATAAAAAGAGTTATTGTGAATAAAAGAACATTAACAAAAGCCTTTTTGTTTTACTTATTACTGTTTACCCAGCTAATCTAGGACATGCAGTGCCATCAATAAATTCTTTCCTGTCTGTGAGAAGTTTGCTACAGATAAGCCAGTTCCCAACAATCAAAACAATGGTTTTAAATAGTGCGTTTTCTTAATCAACAGTAAAACTCACTCAACCATCATTTATAATGAAGCTTTATCAAAAAAAACACAGAACAGCCTATGAGCTTTTATGAAATAGACGGGGTTCGTCCCGTAGTTGATCCAAGCAGTTTTGTCCATCCCACTGCATCTGTTATCGGTTATGTGGTGATTGGTAA
>Ga0209344_10000205_pt1 | contig 122644 bp, 115 predicted proteins | sample Cruoilmetagenom6_FD_187293 | JGI IMG/M metagenome (GOLD analysis project Ga0209344, IMG submission 187293) | Oil polluted marine microbial communities from Coal Oil Point, Santa Barbara, California, USA - Santa Barbara Oil Seep Sample 6 (SPAdes)... | ecosystem: Environmental > Aquatic >...
TTAGCAACGCTACCAAATAATAGCAATAAAAATAAGAGTACTACACGTATCATTCTGCAATCACTTTTATCCCGAAAGTTTGATTTTTTTGTTGAATTAGGCAGGTCTCCTGACTTGCGTCTTGCTATTGGTCTTCCCATCCCTAAGTTTTAGGACAGTGACATTGAAGGTAATAACAAGCATCACATTAATGTGACTAAGCTTACAGTTGCGGGAACAGTACAAGAATGAAGAGTTCCGATTTTTAATTGTGCCTCTTTTCACTTGATTCCCTTTTAATCTAATCGGTTAACGACTAGAACCTAATTTCGGTGCAAAAATAGAATAAGTTATGAGATTAATCGTCCTTTTTCTTATTCATTTTATAGATTAAATAAATGAAGCCGATTAAAAAATGTGCAATGATTATTCCTGCAACGATATATAGTGTTAAATTTGAATCGTCTCTCATGACTGTAGTTTTAACAAAGTTAAAAATTCAATACTTAAATATTAGTTACAAAGGTTACATATGAAAATCATTAAGTTCTTAATTCTTCTGCTTATCGTTAGTGCATGTAAAAATGAAACTAAAAACGACAACAGTTTACCACAAACGGAAACTAAAGACATCGCTTTAAAATATGCTGAAGGTTTTAAAATTTCGCAATCAGATTATAGTAAAACAATAGAGATTACTAAGGCATGGCCAGAGGCAGAAAAAACATATACCTATTTATTACTTACAGAAGAACAAGCTGCAAAAACCACTTATAATAAAGCTGATTATGATGGAGTCATCATTACTCCAATTACTAAAACGGTGGTGACATCTACGACTCATATTCCGGCATTGGAATTATTAGGAGTTGAAGAAACCTTAATTGGTTTTCCTAGTACAGATTATATTTCTTCAGAAAAAACTCGAAAATTAATTGATGAAGGAAAGGTTAGAGAGTTAGGAAAAAATGAAGGTATTAATACAGAAGTATTGTTAGAACTCAATCCCAATGTGGTGGTTGGTTTTGGAGTAGAAGGTGTAAACAAAACTTTTGAAGTGATTAAAAAATCTGGTATTCCAGTGATTTATAATGGAGATTGGGCAGAATCTTCTGCTTTAGCAAAAGCGGAATGGATAAAATTCTTTGGAGTACTTTTTAATAAAGAAAAAGAGGCCGATTCTATATTTAATACCATTGAAAAAGAATATTTAGCAGCTAAAGAAATTGCAGAAAAAGCAAAAACAAATCCTACTGTTTTAAGTGGAGCTATGTACAAAGACGTGTGGTATTTGCCTAAAGGTTCTAGTCCTGAAGCTCAATTTTTAAAGGATGCTAATGTAAATTACCTTTGGAGTGAAACAACAGGAAATGGCAGTTTATCTTTAAGTTTTGAAGCGGTTTTAGTTAAAGCTAAAGATGCTGATTTGTGGTTAAGCCCTTCGTATTATGGTAGTTTAGAGCAGTTAGAAAAAGCAAACCCGCTTTATGCTAATTTTAAAGCTTTTCAAAATAAAAGTATATATACATTTGTCAATAAAAAGGGCGGAACAGGAGGTGTTTTATATTACGAATTAGGAACCGCAAGACCAGATTTAGTGTTAAAAGATTTAATTAAAATTGCGCATCCAGAATTACTCGTTGATTATACTCCTTACTTTTTTGAAAAATTAAAATAGTATTAAAGACAGGGCGACACGTCTTTGTAGTAAGAGTTTAATTACAAATGTACAGATGCTTTATTCTTCAGAATGCCAAAACAAACAAATGAAAATTAGCCATACATATTCATTTATAATTCTAATCGTAATTTTACTATGCTGCTTTGTGCTAAACATTAGTTTAGGCTCTGTAAGTATTCCATTTTCTGAAGTTTTTGGAAGTCTTTTTGGAAATATAGATAATATGACTTCGCAGGTAATTATTACAAAAGTGCGGTTGCCAAAAGCCATTACGGCAATTATGGTGGGTTCTGGTTTGGGAATTTCAGGATTGTTAATGCAAACGTTATTTAGAAATCCTTTAGCAGGTCCTTTTGTTTTAGGAATTAGTTCTGGTGCTAGTTTGGGTGTTGCTTTAGTGATTTTAGGTTCTGGACTGTTTGGCGGATTGTTTGCAACGGCTTTAATTTCTAAATGGAGTATCGTTATTGCGGCAAGCTTGGGGAGCTTTTTAGTACTTTTAGCAGTTTTGGCAGTTTCAAGCAAAGTAAGAGATACAATGGCAATTCTTATTATAGGCTTAATGTTTGGAAGTATTACAGCAGCTGTTGTGAGTGTGCTTTCTTATTTTAGTTCGGCAGAACAATTACAACAATATATCTTTTGGGGATTTGGTAGTCTAAGTAATTTATCTTGGGAAGAGATCTTAATTTTCTTTGGCATTTATAGTCTAGGAATTATTCTAAGCGTTTTTTCTATTAAGGGGCTGAATGCTTTGTTATTAGGAGATAACTACGCAAAAAGCTTAGGTTTGTCTTTGAAATCAAGTAGATTCATTATTATCTTTGCCACGAGTTTAATTGCCGGAACCATTACCGCATTTGCTGGTCCAATCGCATTTATCGGTTTGGCAATTCCACATTTAACTCGGCAAATATTTAAGACCTCAAATCATAAAATATTATTGCCTGCTGTGTTTTTATTTGGAGCTATTATAATGCTTATTTGCGATAGTATAGCGCAAGTTCCAACAAGTGATTATATGTTACCCATTAATGCAATTACGGCTTTAGTTGGTGCACCTGTGGTCATTTGGTTATTAGTAAGACAGCGGAGAATGATGTTTTAGTTTATTTAAAACATGATAATAGAAACTGTAAATTTCTGGAAGAGAAATACAATTAAGATTAGTTTTATTGCATTATTATTTTCAGTATTGTTAGGCTGTAAAACGTATCAGCCTACTAAAGAACTTCAAGCCGTTTTTAATCTTCAAGAGTTAAAAGATCTTGAAACTATAAGAACCTTTTTTATTAAGGATATTATGGATTTAAAGGAAGAAGATTTTCATTTAACATTTAGAAGTAAAATTGAAAGATTGGAAGCTTCGGGGTTTGCCACAATAAGTCCTAAAAAAATAAAACAATTATTTAATTCTATTTCAAAATCTGCTTTTGATGAGATATGGGAAATAAAAAAACAAAAGCGAAGTAGAAACAACGAAGACTCTTATGAGTATTTTGTGCCTAAACGAAATAGTAAATATTATGACTTTTTAAATCGTGTTACCGAACATAATTTTATGGTCAAGCAATATTATGATACCACAATAAAAGCAGGCGATTTTAATCATTCATCAATGCTAAAATACACCTCTGATAATACCTTAGATTTTGATTTAAAAAACACAAATGTCCAAATTGTAATGGCTATTCATTATATTTCAATTTGTTATGAAAATAATATTGCTAATCAATTAATCTATTAGTGTTACAATCTAAAGACAATATCATTCTTAAAGTAGAGGATTTAGCCATTGGTTACAACACCAAAAAGGTTGAAACTGTTGTTGCCTCAAACATAAATTTTGAATTAGAAAAAGGACAACTTATTGGTTTAGTAGGAGCCAATGGTATTGGTAAATCCACTTTATTGCGTACTTTAATTAAGGTACAGCCTGCTTTGTCAGGTAAAATATTGCTTAATAGTAAAGATTTAAAATCAACATCAACCATAGCGCTTGCAAAGCAATTGAGTATTGTATTAACTGAGCCTTTATTATCTGAAAATCTTTCGGTTTTTGAATTGGTTGTATTGGGAAGACATCCTTATACCAATTGGATAGGTAATCTTTCTGAAGACGATTTAACTATCGTTAATAATGCGTTAGAGTTAGTTAATATTTCTGAGTTAAAAGATAAAAAATGTTACGAGCTTAGCGATGGTCAGTTGCAAAAAGTAATGATTGCTCGTGCTTTAGCTCAAGATACAGATGTGATTGTTTTAGATGAACCAACAACACATCTCGATATGTATCATAAAGCATATATATTAAAATTGCTTCAAAAATTAACTAAGGAAACAGGTAAAACCATTCTGTTTTCATCTCATGAGATTGATTTGGCCATACAATTATGTGATACCATGATTGTAATGCAAAAGGATAAAGTCGTGTGCGATCAACCTTGTCGTTTAATTACTTTAGGGGTTTTTAATTCGCTTTTTCCAAAGGATTTAATTGTTTTTGACAATACATCAGGAAGTTTTAGAGTCTCTAAATAGTTTCAGTTTTTAATTTGGCTTTTGTGGCTTTGCAATAAATTTTTGTTGCTATAGCACTAGTGTTTAATTTTTTTTAAAATCTGTTTGGCACGAGCTTTAAAACCTGAACTTTGTATTTGAAAATCACGCTCTAAGATATTTGTCAATTCAGGGTGTATCCAATCATATTCAAGTCCTAGTAAGTATAGCGCATTCATAGCATAAGCTTTTGGTGCAATTTTTTGGTCACTAATCATCCAATCAAAACAAGCTTCTGTGATTTTTTCTTTATGTGTTTCTGTTAAATGGGTTTTAATTAAATGATCCGTTTTAGAATAGTTGGCTTTAATGAGGTATTCACAAATTTTGGCAACGGGTCTAACGGCTGGATCTAAGTGAACTTTTGATATGTTTTTGGTAAATGTGTTAAGATGTGGAATAATAGCCTCTAATTTTTCACCACACATAAACTCAAAAACCCAAGCCGCTCTGCATGATATTTTATCATCTACATCAAATAAAATTTCTAAAAGAGGTGTGATTATTTCTGGGTTATCAATAACGAGATAGGCATATTTTAATCGCTTTTCGCGTGAATGATTTACATAATTTAATTCTTTATAGAGTTCTGCTTTGGTCAATAGAAAATGATTAATTTAGAAGTCTAAAATTAATTAAAAATGAAGATTCTCAAAAAAATAGGCGGTTTACTTTTAGTTGTATTTATAGTTGCTCAGTTTTTTGGGCCAGAAAAAAATGAAGAAGATCTAACTTCGGTTGCAGCTTTTTTTGAGGAGACTAATCCACCAGATGATGTAAAAATGCTTCTAAAAAATGCGTGTATAGATTGTCATAGCGATAGTACACGTTACCCATGGTATAGCCAAATAACACCTATTAATTATTGGATGGCAGATCATGTAAAACATGGTTCAAAACATTTGAATTTATCTAAATGGAACGATTATGATGATAAGAGAAAAGATCATAAACTCGAAGAATTGATTGAAATGGTTGAGGCTAGAGAAATGCCTTTAGATAGTTATACTTGGGCACATAGCGAAGCTAAATTATCGCAAGAGGAAATAGATGCCATGGTTGCTTGGGCAAAAATGGCACGTTTAAACTATGTGTTTTTAAAAGAACCTAAATAAACTAATTATATCATAAAACGTCACTACTTTTTACTCTTACCTTTGTAGTGATACAGTTTTTTAGAATTTTCTCATGAGAAAAAAAATACTCATTATCGGTTTTGTTTGGCCAGAGCCTAAAAGCTCTGCGGCAGGTAGTCGTATGTTGCAATTGATTGCTCAATTTCAAAAACAAGGCTATGAGGTAACGTTTTGCTCGGCAGCTAAAATCTCTGCTAATACATTCGATTTAAGTCGTATTAATGTTGAAATAAAATCAATTCTATTAAATGATTCGTCTTTTGATGCCTTTGTAAGAGCCCTAAATCCCAATATTGTATTGTTTGATCGTTTTATGACTGAAGAGCAATATGGATGGCGTGTTTTAGAACAATGCCCAAATGCTCTTAGGATTTTAGATACCGAAGATTTTCATGGTTTAAGAAAAGCTAGGGAAGTAGCATTAAAGCAAAATAAAGCTGTTGGCTTAGAGCATTTACAAAACGATACTACTAAGCGTGAAATTGCGAGTATTTACCGTTGCGATTTAAGTTTAATGATTTCTGAAGTAGAGATTGAAATTCTAACGCAACAGTTTAAAATTGACAAAAGTTTACTTTATTATTTACCGTTTTTATTAGATCCTATTTCTAAAGTTGAAATTAATCAGTTGCCAACATTTGAAGAACGCCAACATTTTATAACCATTGGTAATTTTATTCACGCTCCAAACTATGATGCTGTTTTGTATTTAAAACAAACTATTTGGCCGTTAATAAGGAAGCAATTACCAACGGCAGAGCTTCATATTTATGGCGCTTATGCATCTCAAAAAGTAACACAGCTTAATAAACCAAAAGAAGGTTTTTTTATTAAAGACTTTGCTGAAGATGTCAATGAAGTGATGCAAAAAGCTAGAATTTGTTTGGCTTCATTACGTTTTGGTGCAGGATTAAAAGGAAAACTAGTAGATGCTATGAAAAATGGGACTCCTTGTGTAATGACAAGCATTGCTGCCGAAGGTATGTTTGGCGATTTAGATGAGAATGGATTTATAGTAGATCGTCCTGATGCTTTTGCAGAAAGAGCAATAGATTTATATTCTAATTCTGAGATATGGCATACGAAACAGCAAAATGGGTTTGCAATTTTAAATCAACGGTTTAATAAGGAGAATTTTGAAGAAGGATTGAAATCGAAGATAGAAACGCTTTCTATTAATATAAGTGAGCACCGAGAAAATAACTTTATAGGACAATTATTTATGCATCAATCTATGCAAAGCACTAAATATATGAGCAAATGGATTGAAGCTAAGAATGGTTAATTTTTATTTGTTTTTGCCTTTTTTCTTTTGCAGAACGTCAAATAGTTTTTTAAAGTTTAGAGGAAATTCATCTCTAAGATAAAGGGCTTCGTTTGTAAATGGGTGTGTAAATTTTAAAGAATAGGCGTGGAGGTACAAACCTTTTCCATTTAAAATAAGTGGTTTCTTTCCGTAATCTTTATCCCCTAAAATAGGGTTTCCTATACCAGATAAATGCTTCCGTAATTGATGGCGTCGTCCTGTAAAAGGTTCTAATTCAACGAGATTGAGTTGTACAAATCTTTGAGAAGAAACGGTTTGATGTACTTTGTAGTTAGATTTACAGGGTTTTTCATCAACTTCAGTTGTAATACTACCTTCGGTTTTCATTTTACCAATCGTAACAGCGTAGTAGGTTTTCTTAATCGTTCTATCTTCAAATAGTTTATTTAAAGCGCGAATGCTGCTGCTTGTTTTTCCTATTAATAAAATACCTGTGGTTGCAAAATCTAAGCGATGAACAGGTTGTGGTTGTGTAGCATCTTCTAAAGGACTTGGTTTTAGATTTTGAATTAGTGCATTGGCAATAGTTTTAAAGTGATTGCCACTAACTAGAATTCCACCTGGTTTATGGATAACAGCTAAATAATCATCCTCAAATAAAACATTCAGTTTAAATATTAATCTCTTCTTTGGTGGCTCATTTTTAGGAACGGATAGTGTAATTGTTTCCCCACCATTTATATATGTTGCAGAAGTGGCAGTAACACCATTAACAGAAATATAGTTTTTTTTTAGAGCTTTTTTTAAAGCTGATTTTGTGGGAAATGCATTAAAAATTCCAACACCATATTCTTGAAGACGAATAGAAGCACAGCGTTTGGGTACAATATGTGATTCAGTGGTTTTGATAATCTTATATTGTTGTGTTTAAAGTATGTTACTTATTTAGATAAGTTATGATATGTTTATTTACGAGTTTTAAAATTGCCAAAGAATAAAGCTGTTAAAAGCAATCCTATTCCAATACCTATAGTAGACCCTTTACCTAAATCCGTTAAATGTATGTAATGAGACAGTGTTTGAGAAACAGCAATCATAAATATTCCAATAGATAAAAGCATCAATGTTTTTTTCTTCGTTATTGTTTTCATTTATGTGTGGTTTTGAAATATTAGTAATTCAAAATTAAAATTTGTTACACTGGTACAAAAGTGTTTAGTACAATTGTTCGAAGTTAACTGAAAATGTTAGCTGTTGCAAGTTCAATAGATTAAAACTAAGACATAAAAAAAGCCATTATTTAATAATGACTTTTTTGTGAAAATGAACAGAACTACTAATCAAATAGTACTTTATGAGATAGTTTTTTAAAACTATTTTCTAAAAACGCCTTAATTATAGAGGGTTGCTTTATTTTAATAGTAGATGTTCAAAATAAGCGTAATCAATTTTCCTTTTTCAATTTATTGTTTATAGTATTTATTTTTGAAAATCTTCTATTTTCAAATTATTATTAAACGTAATATTAGTCCAATTAACGTGTATCCATGGTAGTTCTGTTACTTCAGCATTCCAATTAGACTTTTTGTACTTTCGTTTGGTTGGAATTAAAATACCATCAATTTTTTCGTATTCCAATCGCATTAAATTAGGAGTTTCCATAGCTCCAAAATCTGCAACAGTAAAAAGAAATTGATCTACTAATTGCGTTTTTTTATTGATATAGATTTGGTAAATATCTGTAGGTTTATCGTTTTCTGAAGTAAAAGATACTTTTACAATATCGTAATCTTTTTCATCTATTTTGATATCACCTAGATAGTCATATTGTAATCCAGGGTCTAAAAGTTTGGGCATCATAGCAAACCAATAAAAATTTGTTGGTCTGTTAAAAGCTACACGCTTCAAATAGGTGGTGTCGTTTAGTATGGTTTTATTATGTTTTAGCCAAAACTCTTTACCATCATAACCTTGTTCAATTAATCCTTCGAGATTAGGAAGAGTTCTTTCGTGTTGTGTATAAGCACCGTAAGATAACTCACCGTTAAAGATGTATTTTTCAGTACTCACATCTTTTTTTCCATCTGGAGTTTGGTAGGTGTAGGTGTAAACCACATCTTTTTTATTGAGAAGTGTTTGATAATTCCCTGTTTTTTGAGTGAGGTTATAAACTAATTCATGTCCTTTATTCTCAAATGTTTTGCTTACTTTTTCTGTTTTAGTTTCGGGTTTTTTAGCTTCAGTTTCTGTTTTTGAACTGTTAGTATTACAAGCGCTTAAAACCAAGCAGGTCATAATTGTTAGTGTGTAGATTTTCATTAGGTATGTTTTGTTCTAGTGGTTGTTTTAATAAAATATTTTAAGGAATTGTAAATTTGTTAAAGCTTTTAAATATTACACCAATGCACCATTGGCACCAATAACTTGACCAGAGATCCATTTAGAATCGTCACTAGCTAAAAATAAGACAACTTTAGCTATGTCTAAAGGCTGTGCAAGTCTGTTAAAGGCATTCATATTACTAAGTTTGTCAATAAATTCTTGTGATTTACCTTTCATAAAAAGTTCTGTTTCAGTAGCGCCAGGAGCAAGAGCATTTACAGATATTCCTCTGCCAATTTCTTTAGAAAAGACACGTGTCATTTGTTCAACAGCAGCTTTTGAAGCTGAATACAATGCGTAAGTAGGAAACATTAGTTTTACCGTACTTGAAGAAATATTAATGATATTTCCGTTGTCTGATAACTTGTGATATGCCTCTTGTAAAGTATTAAAGATGCCTTTTACATTAATATCAAACTGTTTTGAAAAATCGTCTTCTGTGTTATCTTTTAATTGTTTTGAAATCATAACACCAGCATTATTTACTAATACATCTACTTTGCCATAAGTTGAAATGGTTTTATCAAATAATTCTGTGACGTCTGTTTTACGGCTAACATCGGCTTTAATTGCGATTGCTGATCCGTTATTTTTGGTAATTGTATCTACCGTTTCTTTAGCTTCTTTAGAGCTATTGGAATAATTCACAACAACTTTAGCACCATTTTTAGCTAATTGAATAGCAATCTCTTTACCGATGCCTCTTGAAGCACCTGTCACGATAATAACTTTATTTTCTAGGGGCATTGTTATTTTATTTTAGAGCGATTAATTGTTCCGCTATTAATTTTAAATTTGGTTCGTTAATTTCTGGTGTTGGTGCTAAAGGATATAATTGTGCACCTGGTCTGCTAACAAAAGCACCTCTCCATCCTGCCCAAATGGCACCTGCAATATCCCAACCGTGAGCTGCAACTAATAAACATTCGCTTGGTTTAATTTTCATTTTTCGAGCTGCCCAATCGTAAGCATCAGAATGCGGTTTAAATTTGCCCATGTCTTCAATACTTAAGCGTTCTTCAAAATAATCTAATAATCCAGAATTTTTAAATTGTGTTTCTACACCTTTATTAGAAGAGTTTGTAAACGATACTAATTTATAACCGGCGCGCTTTAATTCACCTAAAGCTTGTTTGACTTCAGGGTGTGCAGGCAGTGAGCGTATTGGTCCTAATATAGCTTCTCTTGCATCGCCTTCAGAAATTGTAATTCCATGGTTTGCTGCAACCATTTGTAAAGCTGCTGCTCCCACAATTCCAAAGTCATTATATTGTCTTCCTACTGTTTCAACTAATGAATATTGTAGCATAGTAGTAAACCATAATGGTAATAAATCACTTCTATTACCTAAAACCTTACCTACACTTTCTTTCATTGCCGTAAGATCTAGTAATGTTTCATTGACGTCAAAGAATAAGACTTTAGGGCGAGTTAAATTTTTGGGTGTTACATTTTGATCTTCAGTATTGGCCGAAAACCCAAATTGTGGAATGGTGGCTCCTGCTAAACCTAAAATTGCAGATTTTTTAATAAAATTTCTTCTGTTGTTTGTGGCCATGTTTTTTTTTCTTTTTCTTTTTTCTCTTTTTTTATAAACATACTATATGGTATGTTTAGTAATTAAGCTTTTAATTGGTCGATATATAGTTGTAGTCCCAAAATATAATCGTCTAAAATATCATCATTATTATATAGTTTTCTAATACCTCTGATGCCTTCAAAAGCACTGATTAAATAAATAGCAATGGCATTGTTTGCGTATTTTTTATTGATTGTGTTTTCCTTTTTTCCTCTTTCTATTAAATGAATTAAAGCAGCCTTCCATTCTTCAATAATTCGCTTTAAAGCGATTTGATAAGCTTCTTCTTCATCAGCAATTTCATTAATAAAGTTATTCATTGGGCAGCCGTGCTGCTTATCAAACAATGAAAATGATTTTAATCGTCTTGAAAACGTATCTTCTAAAATTTCTAAAGCATTTCCATCCTGATACAATGGCGTAATCATACCGTCATAAACTCGCTTTTGTATTTTAGAACTAATAACTTCTACACCGAGTTCTTTTTTGTTTTTATAATGATGGTAGAAAGCACCTTTGGTAAGATTAGTTGCTTTCATGATCTTGTCAATACTAGTCGTTTTAAACCCGTTTCTACAGAACAATTTAAAAGACTCGTTAAGAATTACTTGTTTGGTAAGTTCGGATTTTTGTTTTTGTTCCATAGCACAAAGATATATAAAAAATACTAGTTAGTATGTTTTTTGGTTTGACTATAGAATTACTCGTAGATTATTGTATGTTTAATAACAACTTATATCATTAATCTAGAAGTGAAGTTTTAGGTGAAAACTTTTATTTACTTTAAAAGCTCTATGAGTTCTTTTGTTCCTTCGGTTGCAGATTTGGCAATGACAGTAACTCTGCTATTATTTGTTATGGCTGGTTTTGGGTCAATGTAATAAATAGTAGTGTTTGGCTGTACATAATCTATTAGGCTTGCAGCAGGGTAAACTTGCATGCTTGTGCCAATAATGATAAGAATATCTGCGGTATAGCATATATTAATAGCAGTTTCAATTTTGGGAACTGCTTCACCAAACCAGACGATATGCGGACGTAATTGATATCCTTTATCGCATAGATCTCCAAGATTAATGTCTTCTGTACATTCTCTGATATCATTTGGGTTTCCTGTACTTCTTACTTTTCGTAATTCTCCATGAAGGTGAACAACATTAGTACTGCCGGCACGTTCATGCAAGTCGTCTACATTTTGGGTAATTATGGTGACTTTGTAATCGTTTTCAAGGGTAACTAAATCGTTATGTGCTTGGTTAGGCTTTACTTCTTTTAATTGTTGTCGCCTTTGGTTGTAGAAGTTAAGAATTAATTCTGGGTTGCGTGTAAAGCCTTCAGGTGAAGCTACTTCCATAACATCATGTCCTTCCCAAAGACCATCTGCATCTCTAAAAGTTTTTATACCGCTTTCGGCACTTATTCCTGCTCCTGTTAATACTACAATATGTTTCATTGTATAAAAATACAAGTTTTCTATTATTGTTAAGACCTAGGCCTAGGCGATTTGTTTGTTTTTGAGTTTTTGTAATAGTGCAGCTAGAGGTTGTGTTGTCATTCGTTTAAATGACTGTTAGATTTCAATTTCATTTTCCTATTTTTGAATTATGCAAGACTTAAAACTTTTAGAATACTTAGAAACGTTTTTAACCGAAAATAGAAGTGAACGTTTTAAAAAAGTATTACCATTTCGTACCAAACATTTTACTGTTGCAACAGAAGATGTGTATCAATTACATAATACAAGTGCTGTAATGCGGTCGTGTGATGTGTTTGGGATACAGGAATTAAATATTGTAGAAGAAGTTAATTCTAAAAGTATAGATCGCGAAATAGCGATGGGAGCTCAAAAATGGGTAGATCTTAATCGGTATACTTCTACTACAGATTGTATAAAAGATTTAAAGGCAAATGGCTATCAGATTGTGGCAACAACTCCACATATTGACGATTGCGAGTTAATAGATTTTGATATTAAAAAGAAGTCTTGTTTTTTCTTTGGAAGGGAAACCGAAGGTTTATCTCAGCAAGTAATTAATCAAGCCGATTGTTTTCTTAAAATTCCGATGGTTGGTTTTACCGAAAGTCTAAATATTTCAGTTTCGGCAGCGATAATACTTCAGCATGTTACAGCACAATTACGAAAATCTGAAATAGATTGGCAATTGACTGAAGACGAAGTTATAGAAAAACGTTTTGATTGGATTAAGAAAACGATTAAGGATTATGATGCTATTGTTGAGCGGTTTTATGCCAAAAAATCCTAGGTATGTAACTACATATATTATGAGCTAGCATTAATGGAAGCGAGGTTGTTATTGCTAAGCAGTGGAGTAAATTAATTGAGTATAAGCCTTTGTGCTTAGGCTTTATAAGCGTATTAAATAGGTGATAAGGGTATAAAATGAGTGCTTAAAAAATTTAGTTTTTCTTAGCACTTGAACGATCTTTACTACGCTTAATTACTTTGTATTCTTCATAACATTCACTAATGGCATCTAAAATTTGAAGGTCATTAGCTGTGTTTATAAAATCTTTAGAGTAATTACATTGGTTCACTATTTCGTCTAAATCGAATTTAGTCACTTGTAATAAAACAAGTAGCATTTCTCTGTCAAAGCGCTTTGCTAATTGATTTCTAATCTCATCATTCTCCTTCATTTTCTTTAGCTTATGCATCTCATTAGGCTTTCGGCCAAACATATTGTATAAGAAATCTGCAGGATTAAAAATAGCACCTAAAACTTTGGTTGCAATATTAGGTTTGCCAGCTTCATAACCTTGGCCAGGTAAACCAGAAATGCGATAACGGTTATTAGAGGTTATAGGAACTTGTTTCATATCTACCACTAAGTAACCTGTTAATTCAAGTTGCTTTACAGTAACTTCTTCTAATGCTAAAGCGAGTTCTGTCATTTGGATTTTGGTGTCGCCAAACTTTAACCAGTCATTGGTAACTCTAACTTTAATAGATTTATAACCTAAATAAGATAAATGTAATGTATCGTTAACTTTTGCTTTTATTTCAAATACTCCATCATCGTTTGTTGCTGTTCCTACAACTTGATTGATGTTTACAATATTTGCTTCGCTTAAAGGTAGTTCTGTAGAGGCACTAACAATTGTACCTTTTACTTTAGTAGGCGTTGTTGTGGCTGTGCTGTCTTGACTATAGCTATTAACTGTAGTTAAGCATAAAAATAGAATTAATAAATGGCGCATGTACTTGTGTTACGCAGTAAAGGTAATAAACTAAACGGATTTAACATATTGCACATTTATTTTTGACTTAATATTAACTTTTTAGAAGTTGATTGTTGATTTGTAATTTATCATAAAAAAAACCAAAACCTAAAGTAATGCTTTAAGTTTTGGTTTGAGTTTATTGTATTTAGACAACTTAATCTCTTCGTCTAGAACGTCTTGGTCTGTCTGAAACAGATCCGCTAGATTCCGATCGTCTGTCTCCTTTAGAATCGTTAAAACTTCGATCTCCTCTGTCTTTTCTTGTATCGTCAGATCGTCTGCTGCGCCTATCTCCTCCAGAAGGACGTCTATCACTAGAAGAACGTCTATCCCCTCTTGGTTTATCGTCACGTCTACGATTTCTGCCAGAACGTCTATCGTTGCCACCACGACCTCTTCCTCCGCTTCTGCCACCACGACTTCTGCCTTTGTCTTCACTAACTTCTACATTAACAAAACGACCTTCGTGTTTAAAATCTGTAAAAAAGGCTAAGACTTTTTCTTGTAATGTTTTTTCGGTATTAAAGAAAGAAAAGCTATCCTTAACGTCAACTTTAAAGACATCATCACGTCCTAATTCTAATTGTTCTTTTAAGAAATCTTTCAATTTCATCCAATCAAAACCATCTTTACTACCAACGTTAATAAAATAACGAGAATCGTTAGATTGCTTGCCGTAATCACGTCCGCCATCTCTATCGCTACCACGAGATTCTACAACACCTAAATCTTTCGATTTTTGATAGTAGTTAAAGAAACGGTTAAATTCTACAGAGAAAAATTTCTTAATTAATTCATCTTTATCAGTATCTGCGAATAGTTCGTTGATGCTTTCTAGATGCTTATCAATTTCATGATTTGTTTCTGTTGTATGAATTTTATTCGCTAAAGACATTAGTTGTACTTCTACGATATCACTTCCTGAAGGAATTTCTTTCTTGTCGAAACTTTTCTTAATGATACGTTCAATACTCTTAATCTTTCTTACTTCACTTTTAGAAACGATCACCATAGACACTCCTGTTTTACCTGCACGTCCGGTTCTACCAGAACGGTGGGTGTAGGTTTCTATTTCATCAGGAAGTTGATAATTAATAACGTGTGTTATATCATCGACATCAATACCACGTGCTGCAACATCTGTTGCAACTAACATCTGTATTTGTTGATTTCTAAAAGATTTCATGACCAAATCTCTTTGGTTCTGACTTAAATCTCCGTGTAATGCACCTGCAGAGTAACCATCTTCAATTAAGTTTTCGGCTACTTTTTGTGTATCTCTTTTTGTTCTACAGAAAATTACAGAGAATATATCTGGATTAGCATCTGCCAAACGTTTTAAAGCTTGGTAACGATCTCTAGCGTTTACTAAATAATATTCGTGCGTTACGTTGCTTGTGCTTTCATTTTTATTACCTACAGTAATTTCTGTAGGATTATACATGAATTTCTTTGCAATGGTTGCCACTTCTTTTGGCATTGTTGCAGAAAATAACCAGGTGTTTTTGTCTTCAGGTGTATGAGAGAGAATATCAGTAATATCTTCCTTAAATCCCATGTTTAACATTTCATCAGCCTCATCTAAAACGCTGTATTGTATTTTAGAAATATCAACCATTCTACGGCTAATCATATCTTTCATACGACCTGGTGTTGCCACAATAATTTGTGCACCACGTTTTACGGCTCTTGCTTGATCAGAAATACTAGATCCACCATAAATAGCAACTACATTTAGGCCTTTGCAATATTTACCGTAAAGTTTAAGTTCGTTGGTGATTTGTAAACAAAGTTCACGAGTAGGAGATAAGATAAGACCTTGTGTGGTTCTACTATCAATATCTATTTTTTGCAACATCGGAAATCCGAAAGCTGCAGTTTTCCCTGTACCAGTTTGTGCCAAAGCAACTAAGTCTTTGTCTTCTTCTAATAATAAAGGGATTGCTTTTGCTTGTACTTCACTTGGTTTTTCAAAACCTAAGTCTGTAATAGCTTTGATAAGGTCTTCATTAAGACCTAATTCTTGGAATGTGCTCATTCTTGAGTATATGTATTCGATTATATTCTTTTGGTGTTACAAAAGAAGCGAATCGACATACTAAACACTTAAACTTCTAGGTAACACATCCTCACTCTGAGGAATATACAAAATCCAGTCATGGATTTTTTGCAAGGTGCAAAGCTACAATAATTAATTGGATAATCAACTTTTGTTGCTTTTATGTTGGGTAATGTGTTTTAATTCAGGATGTTAGTTTGGTTGGAAAGAGGGAGTGTACTCGATAATGATTAATGATAAGGTTTTTACAAATCGTTGTTTTGTATTAGTTTTTTAAAAACTCTACCAGTTTAGAAACTGCCTTTCCTCGATGGCCTATTTTATTTTTTTCTTCCAAAGAAATTTCTGCAAATGTTTTGTCGTAACCATTGGCTTTAAAGACGGAATCGTATCCAAAACCTCCATCGCCATGTTTTTGAGTTGTAATAATACCTTTGCAAATTCCAGTAAACGTATGTAGTTTGCCATTAAGATGTAATGCTATGACGGTTTTAAACTGTGCATTACGGTTGGTTTTATGTTTAAGTTCAGTAAGTAATTTTTTAGTGTTATCTTCAGCATTGCGTTGCGGACCAGCATAACGTGCTGAAAATACGCCTGGCTCACCGTTTAAAGTGTCGACTTCTAAACCTGTATCATCAGCAAAACAATCGTAACCATAATGGTTTTTTAGGTATTCGGCTTTTTGTATGGCATTACCTTCAATTGTAGGTTGGGTTTCTGGGATATCTTCATCACAAGCAATATCTTTTAAACTTAAAAGTTTAATGTGTTGTGGTAACATACTTTGAACCTCTTTGAGTTTATTTAAGTTATTAGTTGCGAAAACAAGTTGCATATGATGGTCTTATTTAATGTAATTTAGCTTTTGTAAAAATAGAAATCTATTTTAATCTCATTTGTCAAAATAAAACATTTTAACATCACTGTAATGATAAGGCTTTATTTACTTTTAGTTTTTTGTTTCAGTTTCTTGGCTCTAAACGCACAAGATATTGAGGATTTAGATTCTTTACTTATTGATAGAGATATTGAAAATTATTCTATTCGTGTGTTTTCCAATTTTAAAGTTAATAAATTCAGTATAAAAGATGATGATTCTAAAGTAAAGTTTGTGCCCAATAATAGATATGGTTTGGGTGTCGGTTTTGCAAATAGTAAAGTTATAGTTGATATTGCATTTAATATTAAAAATTCAAATAAAGAAGAAACAAAAAAGTTTGATCTACAAGGAACTACTATTTTAAAGGATCAATACTACGTCAATGTTTATGCACAAACCTACAGGGGGTTTAATGTGAAAAATGATTTTGATGAACCTACGACTTTTAGAAGTGATATACGTTCTGTAAGTATTGGTTTAAATTATTTATACACTTTTGATGATATAGAGTTTTCTTATGCGCTTTTGAAGGCCGGTTTGTTTGAAAAACGAAATAAAGATATCTATATAACAGGAGGAATAGGGGCTTTTGGAGGTTTTGATTACTTTTCTGCAAATTCTAGTGTTTTAGATGAATCAACAAGTCCTTATTTTAATGACCGTGGAAATATTAAAAGGTACCAAGGTCTTGCATTTGGAGTTTTAGGCGGACTCATTTCTTATTTCAAACTTCCAGAGGATATTACGGCAACTGTTAATATAATGCCAGGAATAGGTCTAGTGAGTAAAAAAATCACAACACAAGACGAAAGTTATATGCCCTCTAGTCCAATGTTATATAAATTAGACTTCCTAATAGGTTTAAGTTATAATTTTAAACAGTTTTATGTTAGTTTAACTTACAGTAATGGTTCTTATAATACAGATTTTGATTATGGAAATAATTACGGATTAAACCTTACTAAAGCGAAACTAGCTGTGGGGTATAAGTTTAAGCAAAAAGGGTAAGCCTTAAATGATACAACCGGAATTTATTTGCTCTATTTATAGCTGTTTTTGACAGGATAAATTAAAAAAAATATAAATTTATTATGATAATTATCAGTCGTAGAATTGACTAAATCTTGTATCTTAGTGAAAAGAATAATTCATTAAAACAAGATAGATTATGACGGTAAATTTTCAATATGTAAACATTGATGCAAGCGAGACACTTTCAGCATTAACAACAGAAAAATTAGAAAAATTGGCTAATAAATTCGAGTTTCTAATTTCAGCTCAAGTATATTTTAAACATGATGAAAAAGATCATGAAACGGGTAAGATTTGTAATATAGAGTTAAGCTTGCCTGGTCCACGTATTTTTGCGAAATCGAACGAGAAAAATTATGAAATGGCAATGAATGAAACGATTAACGATTTAACAAGACAACTTAAAAAACGTAAAGAAGTTTATAAAACACACTAATTGAAAAACGTTTCGACGTTTAATACCAGAGGGTTTATAGTTTTTAGCGATGATGATAGGGTTCATTTCTAAGGATTGTAAACCCTCTGTACAATTGTTCTATAAAGAACAAACGTACCATTTGATGCGAAAATGTCATTTTAGATAAGCTTAATTTTCCGTTAGCTCTAAGGTAAACGGCATCCGAAAATCCATAAGGTCCACCAATAACAAAGATTAAGGTTTTTATTCCAGAATTCATATGTTTTTGTAAGTAATTCGAAAACGCTACGGAATCTAATTGTTTCCCATTTTCATCTAACAAAATTAAAACATCAGAAGTTTGCGTTTTTGCTAAAATTAATTCGCCTTCTTTTTCCTTTTGTTGTGCTTCAGATAAATTTTTAACCTTTTTTAAATCTGGAATAATATCAAACTCAAATTTTATATAATGCCCTAAACGTTTTGAATAATCAGCAATTAAAGCAATTAAGTTTTTATTGTCGGTTTTGCCTATGGCTATAAGTTTTATTTGCATTGTAGTGTATGGTCGAGCGCAGTCGAGACCTGGTTTAATGACCTCTCGACTGCGCTCGAGGTGGCAAAATCTGCCTAATTGAATTTCAAATTTAAGGATTTAAAAGCATTCAAAAAGTTTGTCCCTTTATAATTTGACATTTACTTTTTGATATTTTTTACCTTTCAATTCCTATTTTTACAACAAATATGTATTCAGATGATTTCAAAAGCACAGTTTGATAAAGAAATAGAATTGATAATAGCTAATGCCATTAGAGAAGATGTTGGTGATGGCGACCATAGTTCTTTAGCATGTATTCCTGCTTCTGCTCAAGGAAAAGCTAAATTGCTAGTAAAAGACAAAGGTGTTATTGCTGGAGTTGAATTTGCAAAGCAAGTTTTTGCCTATGTTGATGAGAACATGAAAGTAGAGACATTAATTGAAGATGGTCAAAAAGTAAAACATGGAGATATTGTGTTTTATGTAGAAGGTGCATCGCAATCTATTCTTAAAGCAGAGCGTTTAGTGTTGAATGCTATGCAACGTATGAGTGCCATAGCTACAAAAACTAGAGGATTTGTAGATTTATTAGAAGGTACAGGAACAAAAATTTTAGATACTCGAAAAACCACTCCAGGTATTAGAGCTTTAGAAAAATGGGCTGTAAAAATTGGAGGTGGAGAAAATCATAGATTTGCCTTATACGATATGATTATGTTAAAAGATAACCATATTGATTTTGCAGGTGGTGTTGCAAAAGCAATTAACCAAACTAAGCAATATCTAAAAGATACAAATCGTGATTTAAAAATTATTGTCGAGGCTAGAAATTTAGAAGAAATTAAAGAAATATTAGATTGTGGTGGTGTTTACCGAATTCTGATTGATAACTTTAATTATGAAGATACTCGTAAAGCTGTAAAGCTAATTGGAAACCAATGTTTAACAGAGTCTTCTGGAGGAATTAATGAAAATACAGTTAGAAAATATGCAGAATGTGGTGTCGATTTTATTTCGTCTGGTGCCTTGACGCATTCGGTATATAATAAAGATTTGAGTCTAAAAGCGGTTTAAGGATTTGTAATTTCAATCTCAGTATTTAATCCTTTTTTTAAATTATAAAGCTTAAAGGCTAAGCTCCAAATTATGTCTAAATCCACAGAAGATAAATTAAATAAAATTCCAGTCCTGAATTTAATTGTGCGCTTTTTTAAGCAGATTAAATTACCTGGATTTGAAGGTTTGTCTGTATACGATTTGTTAGAACTTTATATAAAAGGTATTATTAATGGAGCACTAACAACTAGAGCTAGTGCTATTGCTTTTAGCTTTTTTACAGCTATTTTTCCATTTTTACTTTTTGTAATTATCATTATACCACATATTCCTATTTATGGATTTAGAGGCGATTTCTTGGATTTTTTAAATTCTATATTACCACCGCAAACTTCAGAGTTTTTTATAGATAGTATTTTTCAAGATATGAGTAGCAATACCAGTGGAGGTTTAATCTCTTCTATATTTTTACTGTCTATTTTTCTAATGGCAAATGGGGTAAATGCTGTTTTTTCAGGTTTTGAAACGTCTTATCATAAACAATTGTATCGAAATATATTTAAGCAATATATCTATGCTATTGGTGTAGCATTAATTCTCGCGTTTCTTTTGTTGTTAACTGTTGCGGTGTTTGGGTATTTTCAGATTTATGTGATTAAACCTTTGTATGAAGGATTAAGCGGTCATGCCATTACCGAAGGTGATAAAGGTGTAGGTTGGATTATCTTTGCAAAGTACTTGTTTTTTGTTTTAATGACCTATTTAGCAACGGCTACATTATATTATTTTGGAACTAAAGAAGGAAAGGCATCTAAATTCTTTTCCGTTGGAGCGTTACTTACGACTTTACTCATAATGTTAACATCCTTTTTGTTTGGGATTTATATAGAAAACTTTTCGCAGTACAATGAGCTTTATGGTTCTATTGGAGCTCTATTAATTTTATTGCTTTATTTATGGCTTAACTCTAATATTTTACTTTTAGGTTATGAATTAAATGCATCACTTCAATTTTTAAGAAAGCATCCAAGAGCTAAAAAAGAAATTAAACAAAAGGATTTTGAAAGCTTGATTAAGTAAAATGTTTCAAAAATTCATCTTTGCGTCTTACCGAAATTGGAACTTGTGCGTCATTAGACATTAGTACATAACTCTGTTTGCCTTTATAGTATTTTTTAACGTGATCTATATTTATTAAATGTGATTTATGAGTTTTAAAAAATGTATTGTCGGCTAATAAATCCTCGTAGAATTTTATAGGTTTTGAGACCATTGATTTACCTTCTTTTGTGAAAATATGTGTGTAACTAGTGTCGGCTTCTAAATGAATAATATCTTCAACTTTTAAAGTTTCAAATCCTGTTAATGAGGGAATGGTAATAACTTTCTTTTGGTCTGGTTTTAGGTTTTTAAACAAATTTTGAAGTTGCTGTCCCATATTTTGATGTAATAAATCTGCTTTTAAACGTGTAATAGCATGATTAAAATCGTCAGAATCTATAGGTTTTAATAAATAATCGAACGCGCTAAATTTGAAGGCTTTAATAGCGTAATTGTCAAATGCGGTCGTAAATATTATTTTAAAGTTTACATCATTTAATTCTTGTAAAAAATCAAATCCTGTTTTATCGTGAATTTTAATATCTAAAAACACCAAATCGGGTTGTAATTGCGGTACCATTTTTAGAGCGTCATCTACGGTGTCAATTACAGCAAGTATATTAAACGTGTTTGGGAGTTGTTTGGTAAGGCTTAAAATACGGTCTGAGCAATGAGCTTCATCATCTATGATTATCGTTTTTATCATGCTAAAATGCCAGTTCTATTGGTAGTGAAACATCTATTCTTGTGCCTTCGGTTTTATCAATAATTTCAACAGTGCCATTGGTGTTTTTGAGTTTGTTAATTATTTCAATCCTGCTTTTGGTAATTGCCATTCCCATAGATTTATTATTAGTTGAAGTGGCTTTTTTACGACCAATACCATTATCGTCAACACTACAAATAAGCATGTTTTTTTCTGTTTTAAAGGAAATGTTTATAAGTCCAATACCCTCTTTTTGTGCTAAACCATGAATAATACTATTTTCAATAAACGGTTGGAGAATCATTGGTGGTACTAAAATGTTTTCAGCATCAAGGCTAGGATCTATAGTAATAGTATAATTAAATTTAGAGTTGAAGCGTTTGCGTTCAATATCCATATAGGTTTTAAGCAAAGAAATATCGTCACTTAAAAGAATTTCTTTTTTTTCTGAATTTTCTAAAGTGAGACGCATTAGCTTGGCAAATTTACTCAGGTAGTCGCTTGCAGATTGTGTGTCATTTTTTAAAATGTAATCACCAATTGAGTTAAGCGAATTAAAGATAAAATGCGGATTCATTTGCGAGCGTAAGGCTTTTAATTCGGTATCGGACACCTTTGCGTTAAATTCGGCTTCCTTAGATTTTGAAACGGCTTCTTGCTTTCTTCTGTACAATATAAACCCGATTAAAGAGGCTAGAACTAATCCGGAACCGCCAATAAGCGAGGCGTTTTTGATGGATTTTTGACGTTCAATTTCGACTTCAGAAATAGCTTTATGTTTGTCGGCTTCGTATTGAATTTCTTTTCGAGATATTTCAAGTTTTCGATCTGCATTTATCAAGCTATCTCTTAAAACAATATGTTTTTGGTAGGTGAGTAATGCGTTTTTATAATCTCCTTTTTCGGCATACACATTAGCTAAAGTTTTTAGAGCCGTGTTTTGTGTCGATAAACTATTTAAGGCTTCATTTAATTTTAAACTATTAGTGGCGTAATATTCGGCTTTTTCAATATTCTTATTTTGTAAATGTACTTCGGCTGCATTTGTGTAAGCAGTGACGCGTAAGCCTTCAATATTGTGTTGTTCTATTAAATCTAAGCTTTCATTAGTACTTGTTAATGCGTCTTCCAAAAATCCAGCATTAGCTTGTACAATGCTTAAATTGGTTTTTATGTTTGCAATAAATATTGTGTGCTTATTTTGTTCTGCACCTACAAGTGCTTTTTTATAATAATAGATAGAAGAATCTAATTTTTTTTGATCTCCATAGATATTGCCAATATAAAACTGTGTGCTGAATTTACTTTTGTTTTCAGGATTAATTAATAGCGTTTTAAAACTTTTTAGGGCTTTGTCATATTCTTGTTGCTCATAATATATAAGTCCGATATTGGTAAGTACACCAACCTCATATTTTTTAAATTTCTGTTCTTTTTCAAAAATGGCATAACTCTTTTGGTAATAGTTTAAGCCTTCTAAAGGATCAGACAAGAAGTAATGGTTTATAATTCCTAAATTGTTATAAGAAATGGCAATGCCTTTGGGGTAATTAAGTTGTTTAGAAATCGCTAATGTTTTATTAACATAAGTTGTCCATGTGGTATCAGCAGGAGTTAAAAACATTTTTCTTGCAACATACTTAATTCTTAAGTTCACATAAGTGGTGTCTTTGTTTTTGTAATTCTGAATTACATTTTCTAACGAATCAATCATTTTATTCTGTGAAAAACAAAACGTAGAAATTAGTAAAAAGATGGTGATCAGTAATGTTTTCATCTAGTGATTTAGTTAATAGCTGGCTTAAAAATAGTAATTAATTGTTGAAAATAAGCCACAAAATCAACGTTAATAAATTCAAAACCAACGATAATAGGTTGGTTATAGCCTATAACTATAAATAGTTATTCCTTTAGATGTAATTAACTTATTAATAATTCAAAAAAAATGAAAACGAAACGTAGTATTCTAAACATCGCCTTAATTGTTTTGCTAACTGTAAGCTGCTCAAGTAGCGATGATAGTTCAGGAGATAATACTGTTTATGGAATTATTCAGTTGTCTGGACCAGATACTTCTGAAATAGGCAGCACTTTAACCGTTGGAAATATTAATGCAGATGCTTTAGGCTCAACAGGAACTTCAAGTTCTGTAGTGCTTGCAGATGAAAATACAACCTTTGAAAATGGTGTGCCTAATCCAACCGATTTTTCTAATGGTTTTATCATTGTTGCAGCAGAGTTTGATGATAATGCTGTTGTTGATAAAACAATTTCAATGACTATTCTTAAAAATGGTGAAGAGTATAGATATGTATGTTCTACACCTCCAACAAGTGCCGCAGATAATACGGATTGTGGTGTAGGGTTTAGTACAGATAAAGTCGCAAAAGAAGTGAAGTTTGATGACACCACTGTTATTAATGTAGATACAGGAACTATTTTAACTATGGATGGTACGATTAATTATGATTGAAAATGAAATTTCAAAATCATGTAATAACGCAGTAATATATACTTTATGAAATCAATACGTAAGTTGTCTCGTTATATTTCTATAGGCTTGTTTATAGGTCTTTTTATGCCAATGAATGTTTGGTCTCAAGATAAACGAATTAAACCCCCAAAACGAAAATCTAAAATAACAAGTGTAGATAATTTTGTAAAGCATTCTTTTGAATTGTATCATAAAGTTTTTGTGTATGATAGTTTAACAAAAGTAGGTGTAGAAGTGCCTGCAGAAATTGAAGATGAATTAATGGAGCATGCAGAAAGAGATGCAGATAGTCTTTGGCAGGAAGTACCAGATATAGTAGAAGCGATTAGCGATGCTCCTTTTATGAAACAAGCAAAAGCGACCTTTAATTTAAATAGAACAAAAAAGGCATTGAGGTTTTGTATGCTTTCTGTGAAAGCTTATTTCATGGGAACAGGAGACGATGAAGATAATTAAAAACCAATACTTATGAATTCTTATATCGCGTTTGTAATATTTTGTTTTGGTCTTTTGTCTGTAAATGCCCAAACCTATAAGGCTGCTTTTAGGGTAGATGTGTGCTCTTGTTTGGAGGAAGAAAGTCTAAAACGTACACTTACAGAAAATACATTTAAAGCGTGTTTAAGGGAGACACTTCCTAAATATGCTGCACAAATTGATGCAGAAATTGTAGAACCAGATGTCAGTAAAAAATATTATAAAGGCCAGTTAGCTCGAAAAGCATTACTATTTGCAATGCAATACGAATTAATTTATAGCTGTGATGTGTATTTTAAGCACCTCGATTACCAAAGAACTAGTCAAAAATTAATTGCGCGAGAAAACGCAAAAGAAAGTGATTTAGAAAAGTACAATCAAATGGTCGCTTTAACACCAAACGCAATGGCTTATTTTATGCGCGCTCAGTTACAATTTAATTTAGGAAATATTAAAGCATCTGAAGCTGATGTTCTTAAAAGTTTAGAAGTTAATCCTAATAAAGAAAATGAAAAAGCAACGAGACACGAATTGTTGTTATTGGCTTCTATATATGAAGAACAAGAAGATTTTAGTGCAGCCGTTGCGCTCTACGATAAGATATATATAGGCGATTATGATGTAGAAGTAGCTAGGTTACGTGCGCTTTCAGATAAAAAAGCAGGTGGCACTATTGCTAATATTTCAAAAATAGGACAGGTTAAAGTAATAAAAGACAACACATCTTTAAAAACCAAAGAAAAAAACTCTCGTCGTAAAAGTAAAACTCACAAACTAGAAAAAAAGAAAGACTCTTCTTCATTACGTAAGCTACTTAAATTGTAAAATAAATTATTAGTTGTTTTCTTATCGTTAAGGTATTTTTGATTATTTTGATTTCTAGGAGTATATGACTAACTTTCAGCCTTAATCATAAAAAAATAAACCAACCAACAAATGAACAATTCTACTAATAATCTGTCAAAAAGTAGTTTATTAACATTGTGTCTTATTCTTTTTTTTTCTATCGTTAATTCACAAAATTTCAATGAACAAGTAGAGGCTATTGCTTCAAACTTTGAAACTGTCGAGGCCTCAAAAGCGCAATTCAGTCAAGAAATGAAAGTTATTTCTTCTGGTTATGTTGTTTTGACAATAACAGAAGTAAATTCTAAAGGAGAAACAGAAGCTGTTAATTACGAATTTAGTTTTTCTGATATTGATATTAATACTGTAAGGAGCATTACTAAGAAGGATCTTATCCTAGTTCAATTGTTTATTAAAGGAAAACAAAAACTGATTAAAAAAATTGAAGACGGAGGAGATAAAGTAAGCTATATTGATGAGCTTTTTTTGTACGCAAAAGATATTGATAATGGAAGACATATCTCAGAAGCTATAAAAGATATTATTCCGTTAAATGAAACTTTAGAAAAAAATAAACTGTCACTTAATACGTATTCAGACCATTTGCAATGGTTAATGGATAATGTAGCAGAAGTAGATTATTCTAAAAAACAATACGTACAAAAGCTAAGCAATGACTCTAAGCAAAACGGATACGCCAAGTTGGAGACCATAGTAAATGCTAAGAGTAAATCTTCAAACGAGGATTACGAATTTAACTTTGCGGTTTTAAATCCTAATAGCATAGATTTTAAAATTAAAAGTGATGAGTTTTATATTGAGGTTTCAACAAGAAGAAACATAAAAAATATCAAAACTTTTGAAAATGATATTCAGCAAAGCTTTATAAATAAGTTGGAGTTTTATGCCACAAGCATAGAAAATGGTAAAGATATTTACAAAGTTTTGAAGGCTATAATTCCTTTGGCAGAAGAAGCTTTTGAAAGTTCTAAGCCAAAAATAGACACCAGATCGGATGCTATTAGTTACTTAAATAGTGTTATAGCTCAAGTTGCATCAGAAGACAAAGCTTTTACACAAGCTATTACAGACGATTGTGTTACAGATTTAGAAGTAAAGTTAGTGACTAGTAAAGCTAATGAAGATCATAGTTACACCTTCAATTTTATTGATATAAACAGTGATAATATAGATTATAATTCTCAAAAGGATTTACTATTTGTATCCTTAAATACCAATCAGAAAAATAAGTTTATAAAACATGTAGAAAATGGAGTATTACAAAACTATGATGATGATACAAGGATATATGTTAACTCTATTGAAGAAGCGATGATTGCTAAAGAAGCTTTTCAGAATATTATTAAAAGCTGCTTAGATATGGTAAAAGAAACTAATGATATTGATGAAAAACAAGGCTTAGAAAAACTCACAGAAGCTATAGGAATTGTTAAAATTAATGAAGATAACTATGAGCAATCTATAGAACTTGTAGATGAAGAAGCTCATATTGTTAAGCTTACTCATATTTTTTCAAATGCTAAAAAGAGTGAAGAAGAAGTGTACGAATTTGGGCTTAAGGATATTAATTCTAAAAGTGTGGTAATGACAACTTCAGGGAAAAAAGTACAAGTAGAAATGAATACGAAGTATTTTGAAAAAATTATAAAAACCTATAAAGATGGTGAGATAAAAAGCTATGGTAATAAAATTGTTATTGAAGCATCAAGTATAGAAAATGCAAGAGAGATAGTACAGTTATTTAGTGCTATTACTCAAGATTAAAATAGAGAGCTTAGCTGTTTGTTGCAAAATTAAAAAGATGAAAAGACTGCTGTTTATGTTGGTGTCATTAAGTGTGTTAGTAGCTTGTTCTAGTAACAATAGTGACGATTTTAATGAACCAAATGACTTAAGTGGTGCTTATTTAACAGCAAAAGTTAATGGTGAAGATTTTGTGGTAGAGGGTAATAGTATTTTAACAGGAGTGTATGCGCAATTGGTAGAATCTAATTCTGTTTTTGTTTTTGAAATTGGAGCTACAACATTTGATGATGGTTTTAATGCAAGAGTTGTAAGTCTTGCTTTGGGCGGTTTAGATTTTGATATGGTTGTCGCAGGTGGAGAGTATTATGCCCAACAGGGAGACTTAACGGTGGCTGGCTATTATAACGAGCAAAATACAAATGATACTTATCTTAGTTCAGAGTCAAATATGGAGGCTTATGTAAAAATAACGGCCATTGATAAGATTAATAAAGTCGTTTCTGGTGAGTTTCAATTTGTTTCTATTGATGAAGACAATTCAAATATCACCTACGCCGTTACAGATGGTGTTTTTAATGAAATTGAATATGTAACCGAGTAATAATAAACTATCCAAAAAGTGGCTAGTCCTTAAAAACCATCTCAATTAGAGATGGTTTTCTTAATTAAACCTATTACTTTTGAAATATATACCATTGCTAACAGTTATGTTATTTAATAAGTAGCTAGATTAATTTAAGAAAGATCAAACGATGTTAAAAAAATATATTACAAGTTTTGTTATGCTTCTCCTGTTTTGTAGCCTTTCAGCACAATCTATAACAGGGAAATGGAAAACAATTGACGATAATACAGGTCAGGCAAAATCGATAGTTGAGATTTATGAGTCTGAAGGAAAAATTTATGGGAAAATTATAGAATTAATTAAACCAAAGGTTGAAAACCCAATATGTACAGAATGTAAAGGAAAGGATAAAGACAAACCTATTGTTGGCCTTCAAATTATAGATGGTTTAACTAAAGATGATGATGTTTATAATGATGGTGAGATTTTAAATCCTGAAAATGGAAAAGTGTATAAGTGTCAATTAAAACTTGATGACAATAACGATACTCTTCAAGTACGAGGATATATCGCTTTTTTCTATAAAACTCAATATTGGAAACGTATTAAATAATGCTACATTTTATAGACGTCATTTTACCAATTCCACTTCAAAAGGCATTTACCTATCATATTACTGAGGCAGAATCTCAATTCTTAAAACCAGGAATGCGAGTCGCAGTACCTTTTGGGAAAAGTAAAATTTATACGGCTTTAGTTTATACTATCCATCAAAATCCACCAACGGCTTACGATGCAAAAACAATTCATCAAATTTTAGATGATACAGCTGTAATAACAGAAACACAATTGCAACATTGGGAATGGATTGCTAATTATTACATGTGTAGTTTAGGAGAGGTAATGAGAGCGGCAATGCCAAATGCATTTTTGTTAGAAAGCGAAACCATAATCTCTAGAAATGAAAAAGTTGTTATTGAAGCGTCTGAATTAAAAGACGAAGAATATTTAATTTATGAAGCGCTACAACATCAATCTTCATTAAAGATAAATGATGTTGTATCTATATTAGATAAAAAGCGCGTACTGCCAATTATCAATAGCTTGGTAGAAAAGGGTGTTTTAAATTTACAAGAAGAAATGTACGAAAAGTACACGCCAAAATTAGTGCGGTACGTCAAGTTACATCACAACCATAAATCTCAAGAAAAGCTACAAGAGTTGCTAGAAGAATTAAGTAGAGCACCAAAGCAGCGCGAAGTTGTACTTACTTTATTTACAATGGAAGCCTCTTTGAAGCAACCAATTAAAGTTTCAGATTTAGCAGAACGCAGTGGAGCATCTACTTCGATAATTAAAACCTTAATTGATAAACATATTTTAGAGGAATATCACATTCAAGTCGATCGGGTTCAATTTGATGGCGATGGAGATTCAGATGCTAAACGATTAAGTGAAGCTCAACAACAGGCATGTGATGAGGTTGAGGCTGTTTTTAAAGAAAAATCAGTGGCATTATTGCATGGAGTTACCTCTTCTGGTAAAACAGAAATTTATGTTCAGCTCATTCAAAAACAATTAGATTTAGGAAAACAAGTCTTGTATTTATTGCCAGAGATTGCATTAACGACACAATTGGTAAACCGACTTCAGGATTATTTTGGTGAGAAAGTCGCTGTTTTTCATTCGAGATATTCAGGAAATGAAAGGGTAGAAGTTTGGCAAAATATGCTTAATAATTCCGAAAAAGCACAGGTTGTTATCGGCGCACGATCGTCATTATTATTGCCTTTTCATAATTTAGGATTAATTATTGTTGACGAAGAGCATGAGTCGTCCTACAAACAATTTGATCCTGCACCACGCTATCATGCAAGAGATGCGGCAATTGTTTTAGCAAATATCTTTCAAGCAAAAACCCTTTTAGGATCAGCCACTCCAAGTCTAGAAAGTTATTTTAACGCCAGTCAAGGTAAATATGGATTGGTGGAATTAAATTCACGATATAACAATGTGTTAATGCCAGATATAGAGCTGGTAGATTTGGCAGATAAATATAAGCGTAAGCGCATGAAAGGTCATTTTAGCGATAGATTAATCGAAGAAATGACAGAAACTTTAGAAGAAGGATTTCAAATTATATTATTTCAAAATCGTCGTGGCTTTTCACCAATTATCGAATGTACAACTTGCGGAACGTCGCCTCAATGCCCTAATTGCGATGTCAGTTTAACATATCACCAATACAGAGATCAGTTGCGTTGTCATTATTGTGGATACAATTCGGCTATGCTAAAAAGTTGTCAGGCTTGTGGTAACTCTACATTAGATACTAAAGGTTTTGGTACAGAGCAAATTGAGCAAGAGGTCAAAGTGTTATTTCCAGATAAGAAAGTGGCGCGTATGGATTTAGATACCACACGTGGAAAATATGGCTTCGAGAAAATAATTAACAGCTTTGAACAACGCGAAGTTGATATTTTGGTTGGAACGCAAATGCTAACCAAAGGTCTAGATTTTAGATTTGTAAAGTTAGTTGGCATTATGAATGCTGATAACTTGCTTAATTTTCCAGATTTTAGAGCACACGAACGTAGTTACCAACTCATGGCACAAGTGTCTGGTAGAGCAGGTCGTACGGATTTAAGAGGGAAAGTTTTAATTCAAACGTATAATCCGCATCATAATATTTTACAACAAGTATCTACTAATGCTTATAAGGAGATGTTTGCAGAGCAGATGAATGAGCGTTATAATTTTAAATATCCACCAGTTTTTAGGTTAATTAAAATTACTTTTAAGCATAAGGATTATAATCGAGTGAATTTGGCTGCAGATTGGTATGCAAAATCATTAAAGCAATTATTTAAATCTAATGTTTTAGGTCCAGAATTTCCGCCAGTATCAAGAATTCGAAATTTATATCATAAAAACATCTTGGTAAAAATTCCACAAAAACAATCCTTGGCAAAAACAAAAGAAGCGATTAGGAAAATAGATAATAGCTTTAATGCAGTAAAAGATTTTAGGTCAGTGAGAGTTGTTATTAATGTGGATAATTATTAAATCCAAATTTTAAAATACTCATAAAGCCTCTTCAAGGGTACAACCTATGTGACTAATTTTTTATTATAGATTGATATTTTTTTTCTAAATAACATGAATTACACTAAAGAAATTTGAATATTCTTGATGGGTATTGTCCTTATTAAGGTGACTTTAGGGATATGAAAATTAAATAATTTCTTAGTTTATAAATTTTAAGAACTAAAAAATCCCAAACATTTGCTTGGGATTTTTTATAATTTATAATGTAATGCTTTATATGTAAATATAATATTCTTACATATTATTTAAAGCATCTACTAATTGGGTCTTTTTATTTCGACTCAAAGGAATTTCATAAGCACCAACTTCAACATTTTTACTGTTAAATCGGTCAATTTTATCGAGATTCACAATGTAGGATTTGTGAATTCTTAAAAACTTACCTTCGGGTAACTCTTGTTCAAAAGCTTTCATTGTAGATAGTACTACCAAGCTGTTTTCTTCAGTTACTACTTTTACGTAATCACCAAGCGCTTCAATCCATTTAATATCCTTAATATAAACTTTACGTTTTTTAAGGTTACTTTTTACAAAGATATGTTCGCCATCCGTTTCGTTAAAGTCTAGTTTTAATTTGTGTTGCTCAATAGCTTTTTCTACAGCGACATTAAAACGTTCTTTAGTGATTGGTTTTTGAAGATAATCGGTAGCATCATAGTTAAATGCTTTAAAAGCATACTCGGTTTTACCAGTAACAAAAATAATTTGGGGTTTGTTGTTGAGTACATCTAGTAATTCAAAACCGTTTAATACAGGCATCTCTATATCTAAGAAGATAAGATCTACTTTATGTGTATTAAGACCGTTTTTTGTTTCTAACGCACTGCTGTACTCTGCAATAAGGTTAAGTGAGGAATGATTCTCAATTAACTTTACTATAGAGAGGCGCTGAATCGCAGAATCATCAACAACTACACAGTTTAAAGTCATAACATTATTTATTTTAGGTTAAGATATCGACAATAGTACGATAAATTCGGTTAAAAAACAAATATTACCGACAAACCGTAAGATTTAACATAATTTTTAAGGCAATAATGTAGTCTTAATATTAGATTAGAAAAACGTTGTCAAATATAGAATTTATATGTATTTTTGCAGCCGTTTTAACAATAAACAAAATTATTTATTATGAATCATTATGAAACTGTTTTCATCTTAAATCCCGTTTTATCTGAAGACCAGATAAAGGAGACAGTAAAGAAATATGAGGATTTCCTCGTTTCTAAAGGAGCTAAGATGGTATCAAAAGAAGATTGGGGACTAAAAAAATTAGCCTACCCAATTCAAAACAAAAAAAGTGGTTTTTATCACTTATTTGAATACCAGGTGTCTGGTGAAGTTATCGAACCTTTAGAGGTAGAATTTAGACGTGATGAGCGTTTTATGCGTTACTTAACTGTGAAATTAGACAAACATGCTATTTCATGGGCTGAGAGAAGAAGAGAAAAAATGAAAGTTAAAGCAAAAGCAAAAGCGTAATTATGTCATCAATAGAACAACAAGCAAAAGGAAAAAAGGACGGAGAAATTAGATATCTTACCCCTTTGAACATAGAAACTTCTAAAAATAAGAAGTATTGTCGTTTCAAAAAATCTGGAATCAAGTATGTAGATTATAAAGATGCAGATTGGTTATTAGGTTTTGTAAACGAACAAGGCAAGTTATTACCAAGACGTTTAACAGGAACATCTTTAAAGTATCAAAGAAAAGTGTCTGTAGCTGTAAAAAGAGCGAGACATTTAGCTTTAATGCCTTACGTAGCAGATTTATTAAAATAAAATATCATAACAATGGAACTTATATTAAAACAAGACGTTGAAAATTTAGGATTTAAAGACGATATTGTATCTGTTAAGAACGGTTATGGTAGAAACTTTTTAATTCCTCAAGGACAAGCTATAATGGCTACTTCTTCTGCTAAAAAAGTATTAGCAGAAACTTTAAAGCAAAGAGCTTATAAAGAAAAAACTGTTATTGCTGAAGCTGAAAAAACTGCTGAAGCTTTAAGAGGTTTAGATATTAAAATTACAGCTAAAGCTGGTACTGGTGCTACTGCTGGAGACAAATTATTTGGTTCTATTACCAACATAGATTTGGCTGCTGCTATTAAAAACGCTGGTCATGAAGTTGACAAAAAGTTTATTGCTATCACTGGTGGTAACATTAAGCGTTTAGGTCAGTATGAAGCTGCAATTAGATTACACAGATCAGTAACAGTTGATTTAACTTTCGACGTTGTCGCTGACGCATAATCTTTTTATTACAATTATTAAAAACCGTTTAGTTTACTAAGCGGTTTTTTTATAACTTATTTTTTGAATAGAATATAAGATTTAAACCGCTCAAGCATTGCAATATTTATAATATGAAACAGTTTCTTTTAATTTTTGCGCTTTGTGCTTTTTGGGCTTGTAAACAAACTAAAACGTCAACAGATACTTTAGAACTACAGCCTTCTAAATTAATAGAACTCTTTAAGGTTTCAAATTCAGAGTATCCAAATATCAGTGTACATAGAGGTGGAAAAGGATTTATAAATTATCCAGAAAATTGTATAGAAACACTGAAATATGTTAGTGATAGCATTGTTGCAGTCTATGAAGTTGACGTCGCTCAGACCAAAGATGGGAAATTAGTCTTAATGCACGATAAAACGATAGATAGAACAACAACAGGAAGTGGGAAAGTAGATGAATTATTATACCAAGAATTGAAGCAATTTAATTTAAAGGATGATTATGGTAATAAAACCGACTTTAAAATTCCTTTGTTCTCAGAAGTTTTACAATGGTGTGTAAAAAATAATGTCATTCTAACAGTAGATATTAAAAAATCTGTAAGTCAAGAAGCTGTTATTAAAACGATTAGAGAATTTAAAGCTGAAGATGTTTGTATTATAATTACTTACAATGTTGAAGAAGCTAAAACTGCTTATAAAATAGCACCAGATTTATTATTGTCCGTTTCAGCTAGAAATGATGACGAGCTAAATCGGTTATTAGAAACTAATATTCCTACTAAAAATATGTTGGCTTTTACTGGGACACGTTTGTCGGATCCGACACTTTTTAAAAGTTTACACGATAAAAATATCGTTTGTATTCTAGGTACATTAGGAAACTTAGATAAAAGTGCAGAAGCAAGAGGAGATAAATTATATGTTCAGTGGAAAGAAAAAGGAGCAGATATCATAGCTACAGATAGACCTTTTGAAGCTTATAAAGCGATCAATAATTAAATTTGAAGTGTTAGCAGTCGTATTACGCGCAGTAGAAATGCACATTAAAAAGTAAATAATAATTAAACAAATTCCGCATAAGTGCGGAATGACAAATAAATTTGTCATGAAATACACAAGATTAACAAAAGAACAATTTGAGGAATTACACCAAGAATTCATCAATTTTTTAGCAACACAATCCATTACTGCAGACGAATGGGAAGATATAAAAAAGAATAAACCAGAAGTTGCAGAACAGGAATTAGACGTCTTTAGTGATTTAGTATGGCTAGGAGTATTAAATAAAGTGCAATATTTGGAGCATATCTCGCCTCAGCAAATACATCTTTTTCAGTGCAATGAAAAGAGTATGCGTTTAATTGCCCTAAGAATCCAAAATAAGGCTGTCGATTTTACAACTAAAGAAGGTTTTAACTGGTTACGAGATAATTTATTATCAGATTCTGTTGAGTTCTTTAATGCTAAAAAAGACTATTCAGACGATAAGCATTTAGATATTTTTAAAATGATTCAGGCTGGAGCCAATATCACAAAAGGGGAATTATTTAATTATTTTGCTAATTTGGTAAAAGGAGCATAAACCCCTTTAGTTTAATCACTTTTATTTATAGGCCTTTCTTTTGATTTGTAATTAACAATGATATAGAAAGGCTTTGTTATATGCGTTATTTCATTTATAAAATGGGAAAAAAGTGTTTAATATCAAAAATCTGGAATCAGTGATATTTGCTAAACTCAACTATCAATAGGATTCTATTAGAATAAGACTCTTGGCTTTACGAGTCTTTATTCATAACGTAAAGATTCAATAGGATCTAATTTTGCAGCTTTTGTGGCAGGATATAAACCAGAAACAATAGCCACAATAAAAGCAATGCTTGTAGCCCAAATCATGGCTACCCAAGGTGTAGAGAATTCGAGATCAAATCCTTTGGCAACTGCTAATCCTATTAAAATACCAAGAATAGTTCCTAAGAGACCACCAAGTTGACCAATGATTATGGTTTCCATAAAAAACTGAAAAGCAATAGTTTTGCTTTTGGCGCCAAGCGCTTTTCTTACACCAATCTCACGAGTACGTTCGCTAACGGAAACGAGCATAATATTCATTAAGGCAATGGTAGATCCAAAAATGGTAATAATGCTAATTATCCAAGCAGCTACATAAAGTGCTGCTGTATTTTGTGCCACTTGGTTTAATAAATCATCGCTTCCCTTAATTCCAAAATCATTTTTTTCAATAGGGTTAAGGCCTCTAATGTTTCTAAAAGTTATTATGGCATCTTCTTTTGCAGCTTCAAGCATGTCTCCTTTATCAACCTTAACACTTAAATTGTAATTAATATTTGGATTGGTAAAGATGGAACGTGCTTTTTGGATAGGCATAATCACTCTTAAATCTTGATTGTTGCCAAACGTAGATCCCTTTTCTTTTAATACGCCAATGACCTTAAATTTAGAGCCTCTAACGCTAATTGTTTTGCCAATAGGGTTGTCTTCTGGAAATAGGGCTTTGTGTAAATCGCTGCCAATCACACAAACAGAGTTTCCATTTTTTGCATCAAATACATTTAGAGAACGGCCATTTTCTATTTCTAAACCGGAGTTTTCAATAAAAAACTCATTTGCTCCTATAACAGCTACTTCAGGGTCAGTTTTTTTACTCTCGTATTTTATTTCTGCAGAAGAAGTCCCAAAGAAAGACACAGCTACTTTTGTAAACGGAAAGTTATAATTTTCTTCAAAATCTTTTACATTTCGGTAGCTAATCACTGGATTTATTTTCTGTCGTTCTCTACTGCTTTGGCGTTGTGCCGTAAATTCGTAACGCTGAAAATTAAAAGTATTAGAACCCATAGATAAGAAATTACCAGTAATAGTATTTTCTAATGCAGATACACCACTTAAAATCCCAACCAGTGCCATAATACCAATAGCGATTATTAAAACCGTTAGTATGGTACGTAATAATTGACTTTTTATAGAGTCGAAAGCAATTCTAATATTCTCTTTAGCTAATGAAAACATAGTTTTTGGATACGTTAGTTGGGTTGTTTTAAGTATAAGACTACTTAAGTAGCATAAAGTTACTATAAAATCCAATTATCTTAGTAAGACCTCTAAAAATTATAATATTTTTGTGACTTCATCCTAGAAACTTCATAGTTTTAAGGCTGAAGTCACACTGAGAATAGTCGAAGTGTTTTTTTTATAAAATAGAGTTTCACTTAAAAAGACTCCCACTTTCGTGGGAGATTAATATGGCACAAAAACCAAGCATACCAAAAGGCACAAGAGATTTTAACGCAGAAGATGTTGCAAAGCGTTCTTATATCATGGAGACGATAAAAGCACAGTTTCAAATTTTTGGATTTCAACCTATTGAAACCCCAAGTTTTGAAAACTCGGAGACCTTAATGGGAAAATATGGAGACGAAGGAGATCGCTTGATTTTTAAGATTTTGAATAGTGGTGAGTTTTTGAAAAAAATTTCAGATGAAGATTATAAGTCTAAGTCGGAAGCTATACTAACTTCTAAAATTTCAGAAAAAGCATTACGTTACGATCTTACAGTCCCTTTTGCAAGATACGTTGTACAACACCAAAACGACATCGAATTCCCTTTTAAGCGTTACCAAATACAACCGGTTTGGCGTGCAGACCGTCCACAAAAAGGACGTTTTAGAGAGTTCTATCAGTGTGATGCCGATGTTGTAGGTTCTAAATCCTTGTTTCAAGAAGTAGAGTTTGTACAGTTGTATGATGCTGTATTTTCGGCATTAAAATTAGAAGGTGTTACGATTAAAATTAATAACCGAAAAATCTTATCAGGTATTGCAGAAGTTATTGGAGCGCAAGATAAACTTATCGATTTTACAGTGGCTTTAGATAAGTTAGATAAAATAGGTGAGGAGAAAGTAAAAGACGAAATGCGTAGTAAAGGTATTTCGGAAGATGGGATTACGAAGCTTCAACCGTTATTTACTTTAAAAGGAGATTTTGGCAATCAGATTGAAAGTTTAAAATCTATTTTAAGTACTTCTGAAATTGGATTAAAAGGCATAGAAGAGCTTGAGTTTATAAATACTGCTATTTCCAACTTAGAATTAAAAACGGCAAAACTTCAACTTGATGTTACTTTAGCAAGAGGACTAAATTATTATACAGGAGCCATTTTTGAAGTCTCAGCTCCAGAAGGAGTAAAAATGGGTTCTATTGGTGGTGGAGGTCGTTATGATGATTTGACTGGAATCTTTGGTCTTAAAGATATGAGTGGAGTAGGAATTAGCTTTGGTTTAGATCGTATTTATTTGGTGTTAGAGGAATTGGGATTGTTTCCATCGACCATTACAGAATCTACTAAAGTACTCTTTATTAATTTTGGCGATGAAGAAGCGTTATTTAGTTTGAATGCTGTAACTAAATTACGACAAGCTAATGTAAAAGCAGAATTATTTCCAGATGCCGCAGTTTCAGGTAAGCAAATGAAAAAACAAATGAATTATGCGAATCGTCGTCATATTCCGTTTGTAGTTTTGGTTGGTGAAGAGGAAGTCAAGGCTAAGTTATTCACGCTTAAAAATATGGATTCTGGAGCGCAAAATAAATTGTCCTTTGATGAGTTATTAGAGGTGTTAAAATAAGAAAAGCCTCAGTTTTAAGTAGACTGAGACTTTTCTATTCACTAACTAAAAACAATCAACTATTTTATTAATACTTTTTTTGTTACTAAGGAACCCGTTTCGGTTTGTAATTTGATGATATAAGTACCAACATTTAAATTACTTATTTTATATTCTGAATAATTACGTTGTGCTATGTTGTTAATTGTGTAAACAGATTGCCCTAGCATATTATACAAAGTCATAGATTTTACGTGTAATTGATTTGGATTAACAAGTACAATTTTTTCAATAGTATTTGAGTATAATACATCTATATGACTTGCTATTTGATCATCAATACCTAATACTTGTTCTGGTGTACCAAATGTGATTTCAAAACGATCTAAATATTCTCCTTCATTTAAGAAAATGTCGTAATTACTAGCTCTTAAATCGTGATAGACATCTAGTTCCATGTCATGTAAATACACATTAAAATCGTCAGGAACATTTTCTAATGCATCAATCATTATTGAATTGATACCATCCATGTCTGTTTTAATTCCTAAAGGGTATGTGGTATTAATGTCTGCTTCATTACTGGCTTGAATGATATAAGCATCAGTATTAATTACCCAAAACATATCATCTATTTGGGTTTCGTTTAATTTGCCATCATAAGCCCAATCAACACCTGGAGTTGTATTATCGTCTATGGTTAATAATAATTGACGACGAATGGTATTTACGGAATTAAATCCTATTCTAAATTTCATTCTGTCATCACCATCATCAGTATTATTAGTTTCACTAGTTGGAGTTGTATTGTTAAACGCACTTCTTATAAATACAGAAGAATTATCTTCTGTTTTAAAGACACGTTGCCCGTTGTTAAAATTAATAGTACCGGGGTTTTCGCCAGTGACAAAGAACGCTTGCCCAATAGGAATATAACGTCCTGGTTTTTTTGTAGGTGCACCTCCTGGAGCGACGTCTGGATGATTGCTGCCTTTATAAGCGGCCGCTACTGCTCCAGAAAAGTTGTAAGTAGCATATCCACCTTGATAATCTTGTAAATAATGAGAACCTCCTCCCCAATGATTCCAAAAATAAAGCGTACCACTTATTAAAGGAGTGGAGTCTGGAACTGGATTATTGTCATAGTCTAATGTTGGACCATTATCTCGAATAAATTCATGGGCATCTATAGCCGAAGGGTATGGATTTCCTACTAAATAATCATTGTTAGCTGCCAATGTGAGGTTAATATCTCCATTGTTTGGCTTACCTGAAAATACATAATTTTGTGGTGTAGTAATTGAGCCGGTCCCTGGGCCTTTCATGGTAAATCCTTCACCAGGTGATAGGGTACCTGTTTTTCTAATATGTTGCCATGCTGAATATGTATTAGTTGGTAGATTGGCGTATTTCCATATCCAATAGTCAGCAATCTTAATAGGATTAGTTGCAGCACCATCGTAACCAGAAGATGAAAAGTTGATATTGATGGGGTTGTTAGGATCTGAACCATCTTTCATGACATCCATAACCCTAAAATTATTTGATGCTGAATTTTGCATTTTAACAGGAGAAGACCAATAGTTGTAAGTATAAGTATCTGCAGTGCCTTGTTGGTCACGTTCTATTTTACCAATACTTGCAGAATCGAGGATACTATCTTCACCTTGTACTAATTGTGATTCGCCTTCGAGATCAATAAAACCATCTAATTTTAAATACCAAGATACGTTTAATTCTGAGTCGTTTGTAACATGATATTCTATGAGATTAGAACTGGCATCGTTTTCATTAATAATTAAACCTAAATGCGTTTGTTTACTATCATAGGTAACATTATTATGTTCTACTCTAACAATAGACCAATCGTAAGTTATGACATCATCTCCATTAACTCCATCGGCCGTATTTTCAACTGCAGCATCTAAGCTGCCACTTCGTTGTGTAACGAATGGCATTGGTGCTGATTGAGGTATAATCTGACTAGTGGCAATGTTGTGGAGTGTTGCGCCTGTACCTGTGTCAATAGCTGGCGTAGTTAAGTTGTCTGTAATATTTCCTCTATAGCTATCAAAACGGTAATATTTAATGAGGTTAGACCAAGATAAGCTACTGATATTTATGGGAATTTCTGTACCGCGAACATTGCCATTATTTTCAATTTCTTGGTATACTATTTTTTGAATTTGTTCATTAGAAAGCGCTTTATTAAAAAGTCTTACTTCGTCTATATGTCCTTTAAAATGCCATTTATCTGGTCCGTAATATCTTCTTCCAACATAAAATGGTGTGCTATCTGTATTAAGAGGGCCGCTGTTAAGGTAAATATTTTTTACTTCTTCACCATTGACGTATAGTTTTAGTCTGTTTTCAATATTACTATATGTTGCGCTAATATGAATCCATTGATTGGTTGGTAGTGGCAAAGGCAAGATTAAAGAGGTACCGTTAGCTTTAACAACCAACTGGTTAAATACTAAAAGTAAAGAAAAATTATCTTGACCAACTATCGTTTGAATTACTGGACCTGAGGGATCAATTTTTATCCATGCCATTAAAGAAACTTCTTGCCATCCGCTTAATAGTGAGGTGTCTTCAACATAATCATCAACACCGTCAAAATAAAGCTGGAATTTTCCGTCTATATCTACAGGTGGTTCAGATGATATACTTGTTGTATTTAAAGTATCTGTAAAATCCGAATTATTGTCTTTGTCGTTACAATCTTCATATTCAGATATCTTATTATCTGGAATTAAAGTGTTGTAAGAGAAAGTGTTAAGCGCATACATAAGCAATAAGCATAACGTAAAGCGTTTCAATATAATATGAACACGATCCATAAGTGGTTAAATTTATTTAGTTTGGGACTAAATTACTCGACAAACATAATATTATTATCTATAAAATGCAAATAAATCCGATTAAATGTACTTTTTGTGAGTTTTTGCCGTTTTAAATCTTGCTCAGGCAGACTAAATGAGAGGTGATTTTTGTGCTGTCTCGCCTATATTTGTAAACGTTACTTGGTGTTTCCGTTTTAAATTGATGGATTTATGTTCAATTTCATGTAGTTATACGATATGGGATTTATAATTCTATATAAAGTGAAAAATAGATGTAACTGTTTTGTTTTTTTTTCAGTTTAGCATTCTTTTTTATCTAACTTTTAGATGTTGGTAGATGAAAACAGGACCATAAGCATATTGAAGAAAAGAGAAGATATTATGCTTCTATTACTTCATCTCTATTCTGCAATTCCATCAGTAGGTAGGACTAGTTAATATTAAATTTATTATTATTTTAGGAGAATGATTTCAACTAAAATTTCTTCTCTTTTTTTTTGCCTTCTCCTAATGCTATTATTCAGCATTAGCGCTAATCAAAATTGTTATGGACAACAAAAAGACGATACTACAGACTACAGGCGTTTAATTTTAAAACCCAAAAATATTTCGGATTTAACAAAAGGGTTTTGGTTCTATTTAAATTCTAAAGATGCTAAATTAGAACGATTAGATACTATTGGTGCTATATATGATTTGCGTTTGATTTCTATTGCTCTTAGGAAAAAAGGACTTTTACATGAAAGTGAGAATTATGCTGTTGAAGCTTTAAAATTGTTAGATCATTCTAGTATAAAGGATTCTTTAGAAAATGAATCTCGAGCAGCATTGTATAATCATTTAGGACTTATTAATGAGAAATTAGAAAACAATGACTTGTCTTTAAATTATTATAATAAGGCCATTGCTATTGCAGATGTTTTTAATACTAAGAGTTCGGTTATAAAAAACCGTGCTAATGTTTATCTTAAGCTAGAACGGTATAAAGATGCTATAGCGGATTATTTGAGTGTTTTAGATTTTAGTATTGAAAATGAATCTAAAACTAAAGTTGCCAGGCTGTATGATAATTTGGGTTACGCGCAATCCAAAATTGATCATCCTGAAGCTTTAGGCAATTTAGAAAAAGGATTGGGTATGAGAAAAGCTGTAGAATCATATTCAGGATTAATTACCAGTTACTTACATCTAGCGGAGTATTATAGTGATAGAAATCAGAAAAGTCAGGCACTAGCATATACGGATAAGGCGTTAACCTTGGCCAAGAACAGTGGAAATAAATATTATGAAGCTCATGTTTTAGGGTTTAAAATGACATTGAAGAATGATAAGGAGGTTATTAGGTTTAAGACATTGAATGATAGTATTAATTTGGCAAATCAGGTGTTTAAAAATCAGTTTGCATCAAGTAAGTATGAATTTTTTAAAGAGAAAAAACGTGCAGATGAAAATGAAATTTTAAAGGAGAAAGAGAAATTTAAACGTCTGGTTGTTCAATCTATAGCAGGCTTTGTAATACTATTAACTGTATTTGTAGTGCTCAAACTTAACGATAAGTACAAAAAAGAAAAATTACAACAGGTTTATAATACAGAAACTCGTATTTCTAAAAAAGTTCATGATGAAGTCGCTAATGACGTTTATCATGTAATGACTAAACTTCAGAATAGCGAGCATGTAAATGAGGATCTTTTAGACGATTTAGAAGATATTTATGTTAGAACAAGAGATATTTCAAAAGAAAATAGTGTTATAGATGTTAAGGGTAATTTTAATGCGCAAATTAATGATTTACTATCGAGCTATAGAACCAAGGCTGTTAATGTGATTACTAAAAACAGTTCTAACATTAACTGGAATGGCTTGTCTGATATAAAAAAAATAATTCTTTACAGGGTCTTACAAGAGTTAATGACCAATATGCGTAAACATAGTAAAGCCTCTATTGTTGTTTTAAACTTTAGTCAAACCCATAAAAAAATAACGATTGACTATAAAGATAATGGTGTTGGTAGTAACATTATTAAAAGCGATGGTTTGCAAAATGCGGAAAACCGTATAGAATCTATCAACGGATCAATTACTTTTGATTCAGAAATTAATAAAGGCTTTAAAGCACAAGTTATAATTTAATATGTTTTCAAAAGTATTAATATCCGATGATTTAGGGAGTATCAATCAAGGTGTGGGCACGGTTTTAGAAGGCCTTGGCATTACAGATGTAACACAAGTACAGTACTGTGATGATGCTTATTTAAAAGTTAAAAGTGCGTATCAAATAGCAGAGCCCTATCATTTGTTAATTACAGATTTGTCTTTTAAAACAGACCATAGATCTCAAACTTATGCTTCTGGTGAAGCTTTAGTAAAACAATTAAAACAAGAATATCCTGAGTTAAAGATTATTGTGTATTCCGTAGAGGATCGTTTGCAAAGGGTAAGAACTTTAATTCAAACACATAAGGCTAATGCTTATGTATGTAAAGGCCGACAAGGTCTTAATGAGTTAAAGGCAGCTATTCAATCGGTTTACAATGACAATATTTATATTTCACCACAAATAGAGCACGCTTTGAGTCCTAGTACAGACTTAGAAATAAGAGACTACGACATTGTATTGCTAAAACAACTTTCTAATGGTTTATCTCAGGAAGAAATTAGTAAGTTTCTAAAGCATCATGAGATATCTCCAAGCAGTTTAAGTTCTGTAGAAAAACATTTAAATAAACTTAGAGTGCAGTTTAAAGCTAATAATGCCATACATTTAGTGGCCATTGTAAAAGACTTAGGGCTTATTTAATTTTCTGATTAAGGAAAACCGTAAGGTAATTAGCTAAATCATTTTTAACTTTACAGCACATTGTTATTTGCTATTAATATATTATTCTAAGGAAGAGGGTAGAGTGCACATTTTTAAATGTGCACTTTTTATTTTTATATTCTTTAGAAGTATATTTATAAAACGTTTCTTTTTATATAGTGGATTAAACCCAAACAAACGACACAAAACACCAAATGACTATAAACGAATTACCAGGCACCTACAACATCATAGGAAGCAACCAAGACGAAAACGGCATAGCTTACAAAGGTATATTAGAATTAACCTTAGATGAGCACAACCGAATACAGGCAAAGTGGCTAATTAATACTAATCAAGAGCAATTAGGTACTGGTTTTTATAAGGACAATATTTTGGTTATTAATTTTAATTATAAAGGAGATGATGATCTTACTTATAAAGGGGTTGTGGTCTATAAATGCATTACTAAGGACTTATTAGATGGCTTTTGGTCTGAGAAGCATGGTAATCCGTTGTATCTTGGAGAGGAACGTTGTTATAGGGTTGGAGCCGAACAGCTTGAGTTGGTTAATTGAGATTGCTTTGTTCTGTGTCCTCGCAAGGGCGTAACTAACGTTTGTCATTAGCATTAGCCCATTGCTTATAACGGTTAAATTGATCTTTATCTAGGATAGTCTCTAAGATATTAGCTTCTGCGTTGATACGGTCGTTAGCCGAAAGGTTTTTATAAGGGGTTTCGGTATTGGAATCCATCCAATTGGCGAGTGCCGTTTCATAACGTTGTTGTTGATCGTCACTCATTTCAAATTGCGCAAATAAACGCATTTGTCGTTCAGGGTTGTTTAGATTCCAGTTTTGGTCTATGTCACCGGTTTTTTCCTCGTAGGTATAAACGTCTTTTTCAAAATTGCCGTTCTTTTCATAATTTCTGGTATCGGTAAGTTCTTTGTTCATTGGATTTCTAGTGTCTATGCTTTCTTTTGAGGTTTCATTTTTACAAGAAAAAGAAAGCGTTAATAGTGCTAAGGCTAAAAAGGGATATGTTGTTTTCATAAGATTACTATTTAAAATTCAATTTAAATATAGTGGTATAAATTTCATGACTTTAACTTAAATCGTTTAAATATTAATCATTTAGGTATGGTTGAGTTATGAGATAGTAACTATAGGTCGTGCTGGCCCACTATTATAGATTTTTTAAATTTTTGTTGTACTAGGTTTTGCTTTGCTTAATATATAGAGGTGAGCTATACAATATTAAAAGTCTGCAATGCTAGGGCATTGTTGAGTTTTTTTTATGTTTAGTTATTGGTTTTGAGATTTATAGCATCTTTGGGATTTGAGCTATACAATAGTGAAAGTGGACAATGCTAGGGCATTGCATTAGCCTTTTTTTATGCTTTAACGATTTATAAATGATTTGATTTACTTTCAGTGAATCTTCGCAAGGTGAGCTATACAATATTAAAAGTCTGCAATGCTAGGGCATTGCATTGGCCTTTTTTTATGCTTTAACGATTTATAAATGATTTGATTTACTTTCAGTGAATCTTCGCAAGGTGAGCTATACAATAGTAAAAGTCTGCAATGCTAAGGCATTGCATTAGCCTTTTTTTATGCTTTAACGATTTAAATGATTTGATTTACTTTCAGTGAATCTTCGCAAGGTGAGCTATACAATAGTAAAAGTCTGCAATGCTAGGGCATTGTTATGGCCTTTTTTTATGCTTTAACGATTTATAAATGATTTGATTTACTTTCAGTGAATCTTCGCAAGGTGAGCTATACAATAGTAAAAGTCTGCAATGCTAAGGCATTGCATTAGCCTTTTTTTATGCTTAAGCACTTTGAAGCAAAGCTTCAGTGCAGCGCATAAAAAAAGTCTAGCACTTTCGTGCTAGACTTTTACTGTTGTAGCGAGAACGAGATTTGAACTCGTGACCTCTGGGTTATGAATTTTAATTTGAAGAAATTTAAAAATTTTAAATCACTGATAATCAAATTATTAAAAAAATGCCGTGTTCTTAATCGTGTTCCAAAACGTGTTCGGTTTCGTGTTCACTTTTTGTTAAAAATAATATGACTCAAATTTATAAAATTTTATTTGAAGTTTTTATTGTGAATGGGTTAAAATTTAGAATTGAAACGAGAAGAGGTTTATGGAGGGTATTTGTCAATTAAGAGAGAAAATAAGTTTGTGGTAACAGGTTGTTTCGGTTCTTAGTCGGGCTTAGTATGCGTGTGATTAGTTATTTAAATTGATAATAAGATTTTAATAAAAACGCAATAATATACTTGTAACTAACCAATGAAACTAAAATATTTACGCAATAAAACCGCAATAAAACCGCAATAAAACCGCAATAAAACCGCAATAAAACCGCAATAAAACCGCAATAAAACCGCAATAAAACCGCAATAAAACCGCAATAAAACCGCAATAAAACCGCAATAAAACCGCAATAAAACCGCAATAAAACCGCAATAAAACCGCAATAAAACCGTGAACCGTCCCAAATTAAACCGTAATAGAATTACAATAAAACCGCAATAAAAAATAGAGTCAAATTAGCTGTAAAATTGAAATTATTAGGAATTTTTGAGTTCTGGTAACAGTTTAAGAGATAGTACAATAAAATAACCTTAGTAATTTTTATATGGTGATATTGGTGCTTTTATAGAAGTTAAAGATTTTTTATATTCGAATTTGGATTATGATGAAGAAGTAAGATGTGGTGATTTTTATGAAACGGCCGAAGAATAACTATTGACGGCACCGTATATAAAAAAATGATGGATGTGTTAAACCAAAGATCATTGCAAATTAGCTGTGTCTTCTCACCAAAATTCGTAATCTTCTATATACAAGCACTTTGATATTAACTAAAAAAGATTAAAAATTAATGGAATATTGGAAAGAAGAGCTCTACAAATCATTTTTAACAGAGTTTCCAAAGTATTATAATGACCCAAGTACTGACTATTTCCAAGGTCAAAACTTGCCGACCAAATTGAACCAGAAAGAACTGGAATTATTAAATGAAAAAATAAAATTACCAGAACTTGTCGGTTGTGAAAAAAGGTTAGTCTTAAACGAGCTTTTAAAAGACAGTTCAAAAGATAAATTTACTTACTATTTAATCGAAACTTTAGAAATTGATTGTGAAGTAAATGCTTATGATAAAACAAAAAAAACTGTTTTTATTGAATTAGCTCAAAGATATTTTAATCAAGAAACTTGGGTTTCGCCCAATTTGATCTCAAAGCTTTTTGAGCGTGGTTATAAAATTAAAGAAGAGGACAATCAATTCATCAAGGACTTGTATAAAAAGATTAGAAAACAAGATGATTTAGATAAGTGGTCAACTCTGAGGTTTGCTGCTAAATTAAATGATAGAGAAAAGTTTGAAATTGCGTTGAATCATACGAAAGAACTATTTGCTATTTTATCCCTTAAAATGGGTAAACCAATTCATTTTAACTTCCCTAATTTACTAGGTGTAGTAAATAATGCAATTATATATTATCGAGAAAGTGGAGATTTAATATTAAAGGCAATGGATAAATTTGGTCAATTGGATAAAATTTTAAAATTAGACAAACGAAAGGGAACTTTTAAAAGAAAACGAGCTGAATATTTAGAAAACAGACCAATTCAAAATAAAGAATTTGAGGAAATAGTTATTGAATTGTTTCCTGAACTAAAATAACTAATGGGAGTACTATGTATAATTAATTTCTAGTTCACTACCGACTTACAAATATTGCAAACGCCAATTCAATTCGCTCGTGCCCTCTAGAATACTCTATGTGTTATTTATTTACTAAATTAGGTGCTTACGCAACAGACCATAGATAAACACATTAATAGAAGGGCAAAGATTATATTAAAAAAGCCAGATATCGAATGCTTTTACATAATAACTATTTAATTAAATGATTGACAAAAATAAAATAGCTCTTTTAGGGAAAGCCATTCGAGAAGGTAAATATCTTAGCATAACTTACAAAAATAAAAATGGAGAAATTACTCCATTTTGGATATCTATTTTGGATATAAACTCAAACGGTGAACTTTATGTTAACATGTTTAATGTTACAAAAGATAAACCGATTTCAGATGCAAAGATTTTTATATCAAGTATACAGACAGCTGAAATCTTGAAATTTTCACATTATGATGTAACTGACGAGCTGATAAAAAAAATTAACGAAGATGAGAGTTTGCAAAAATACGGCTTTGATAGATATAACAACAATGTGTTAAATTATTATTTAGAATGTTACAAAGCAAATAATAACCCATTCTTACACAAAAAGCATCTAATTCCAAACGTGGATATAGACGTTTTAATTAATCAGAACCCTTATCAACTGACAGTTAAACAGCAAAAGCATATCATAAAAGAAATTTATAATAATGACTACAATACATTTTACGATTATGAACTTGCTTTATGTGAATTTTCTATAGATCTGGAATCTAGAGGCAAATTTGTTGTAGCATATAGGGTGTTGTCTTTTGATCCTGTTGAGAAAAAGCTTAAAATAGGAACCAAAACACTTTTCAATTCAGATTTCTATATTAAAGGTGTTAAATATTCACTGTCTTATTATACAGATTTAAGATCATCTGATTTTGAAAACATGTATCTTAATGATAAAGATGGTACTATAAAACAATTAGCAGATAATTTTAGATCTGGAGAATTACCTAACACCAGACCAGAAATTGTTGTTTTAGGATATGCTCAAATTGATATATCTAATATTTATGATCAAATAAACTCAGAACATTCAAAAAAAGAATTATTAATACCTTTAAAAGCTTTCTTTCAAAACCTGTCCTTACTTGACAGAAAGAATAGAAAAGAACCTCATATTGTACTATATGACAATAATGTCAATATAGACCAACTTCGAACAATTTATAATTCATTAAAATATCCAATCACTTATGTACAGGGGCCTCCAGGAACAGGCAAAACACAAACAATCTTAAATATTGTTGTTAACTGTTTAACTAACAATAAAACCTTATTAATTTCTTCTAATAATAATGTCCCAATAGATGGAATAAAAGATAAATTATACTTAGGCACCTATAGAAATAAAGAAATTCTGTTTCCAGTGATAAGATTAGGAAATAACAGATGCACAGCCAAAGCTCTGGAAAAAATAAAAGAACTTTATGAGTTTGAAACTAAAGATACGCCGAAAAAAAATCTATTATCTAGAATAAAAGAAACCTCTAAAGAAAATAACAGAAAGTTACTTAGAAGATTAGATAATTATGAAAAGCGATTGGATATAGAACAAAATTTAGAATTCATTAATGGCCTAATCGCTAAAGGCAATGAGAGTTGCTGGAAACTTGAAGAAGAAAAAAGAAAACTAGAGGAACGATTAAATAAAATCCCAATAACAACCGATGATAATGTTAAAGGGATATTTGAGGTTATTAAAGGTAATTATCAATTACAACAATTTTTTTACTTTGAATCGTTGAGGTATATAAAACGACTAAAAACAAAAAAATATAGCGACCTCATTGAAATACTAAATATTCAAGAAGAAAAAACACAAGTAAGCCAATTTAATAAATGGATTGCTATCGACGACAATTTAAAAAAATTCACCAAAGTATTTCCAATCATTCTAACCACTAATATTTCCAGTCGTAGATTAGGTGAAAAATTCAAATTCGATCTATTAACAATGGACGAAGCTGGTCAATGTGATATTGCCACAAGCTTAATTCCAATTTCTAAGTGCTCTAACATGGTTTTAATTGGGGATACCAATCAATTAAAACCTATTGTGATTTTTGAACAAAGCAAAAATGAGCAATTAATGAAGCAATTTCAAATAAACGATGTTTATAACTACTTCAATAATTCCATACTTTCAGTTTACAAAAAAATAGATAACATCTCTAGAAATATTTTATTAAGCTATCATTACCGCTGCGGAAAAAAAATCATCAGCTATTCCAATATGAGATTTTATGAAAGCAGACTGAATTTAACAGCAATTAATAATGTGGGGCAGGTAAAATTAATAGATGTTAACAACCTGAATCACAAAAACAAAAATTCACAAATTGAAGAAGCTAAAGAAATTGTAAACTATATAAAAGTTAATAAATTAGCAGATGTATTCATCATAACACCGTTTAGAAATCAAGAAAAAGTAATTAATTATTATTTAAACCAAGCAAAAGCAAATAAAGAAATAAATTCATCTGTAAGCTGTGGGACAATTCATAAAGTACAAGGGCAAGAAAATAAAACCATCATAATCTCTACAGCAATTTCAAAACAAACAAGTTCTAAAACTTACGATTGGATTAAAAACAATAGTCAACTAATAAACGTTGGCGTGACTAGAGCCAAAGAAAATTTAATTGTCGTAACAGATAAAAAAGCCATTGATATCTTATCAAAAAAAGACGATGACCTTTATGCATTGATTGATTATGTTCAACAAAATGGCACCTGTGAGATTGCTCAAAGTAATGTCAACAAACTTACAATCGGCTTCTCTAATAATTCAAAATTTGAAGATGAATTTTATGCAACAATGCGGCATTATTGTTCCATACAAGGTGGTAGGTTTAAGAGAAATGTGAAAATTAGTGATGTGTGTCCTGAAGTAAGAAATAACACTCACGTAAATAAAAAAGAATTCGACGGCGTACTATATCAAGGGAATCACCCCAAGGTGGTATTTGAACTAAATGGTAAAGAACACTATACCAATAAAAACCGAATGCAATCAGATAAGATTAAAATGGAGCTATTAAAATCTAAAAATATCGAACTCATCTTTATTCCAAATCAATATGTAAAGCATTATGAATTTATTCGAGAATTAATTAATAAGTTTAATGGAGATATTTATCAAAAAAAATTGTTTGATGACTATGATTATATAAATTGACAACAATTATTAGTTAAGTAATTATTTAGGGCAAATATGTTTGTTTATCATATATTGAGTTATTGGTTTTAGTGTTTTGCTAGTCTCAGGATGAAGTCCTAGAGCAGTGAAATATTCTAATTCCTTATCCTTATTTTTTCCATACCATATTAAAACACTTCCATCCGTATTAAAAAAAGGATCATCACATTTAGGATCAACTTTTTTAAAATAAAGTATGCGTTCTTCTTTGTATATTTTTAGTTGATTAACATTATATTTTTTTACATCGAAATCAACTTCTACATAATGATCATTTTGCCAAACCATCCAGCGCTGTCTTGTTGTGTAATTATAGATAAGCATACTAGAAATTAGTAGTAGGACTACTAGAATTATAACTCTATGCTTTTTTAAAAATGCAAATGCATTTTTTTCAGAAGATGCTTCTTCATGGTTTTTTGTGAATTCATAATAATTGTCATAATCCAAATATTTACTTAAAGCATCCAATACCTCTTTCCTAAGGTTAATATCGCTTTTTGGATCACTATAGATTACTTTATATTTTTCTGTTAAACTCCTTTCTCCATACGTAAATTGATTTATCTCATAAATCTTTTCCGATAAATGTCTTGCTCTCGTAAAAATTTTATCTGAATTCACTTCGCTCTTTGCTTTTTCAAAAGCTTTTAAAAGTAATTTTTCTTGCATGTCATTTATTTTATTTCCCTGTTAAATCTACAAATTAGCAATGGAAATAGCATGGAAATTCTTTTCCAAAAAGTTTCTATGCTATTTCCATACATTCCATTATGAACTTTATTCTTTTGCTTTAGAATTGAATACCACCTTAGGTGTAATAAGGTTTACAAAATTCAATTTTATTAATGGAGAAGCAAAGTGAAATAGTGCTATTCTTTGGGAAGAAATAATTCTGTTTTACTTCTGCTCTCCAATCTTCCCAGCGAAGAGACGTCTCTTCAAAAATTTAGTAAGTGTTGCTAAGCAACTATAGCTCTGAGAATTTCTCGGACAGCAACACTATTGTTTAATTTTTAATCTAATACAAAATGAAAAAAATATATGTAATAGTTTTTACGGTTTTCCTCAGTACAGCATTCTTTTCGTGCAACCCTGAGAGTTTAGTTGATGAAATAGCTCCACAAGCTTGTTGTGATGAAGGAGAGGATATTCCGCCACCACCTCCGCCACCAGATCCAGTAGTTACTTAAAATGGTATTGTTTGCTGATGTTAAATTAATTATGATTTTAGAGGAATGATTTTAACCAAAATATCATTCCTCTTTTTTTCTTTTGACTCAGTTATAGTGCTAATAAAAATAGCTATAGACTAGGTACTTCAGATTGCCTAAGTTTAATTATATAACCAAAAAATCTTTAGATTAAATAAAGATTTTTTAGGAGATTAGCTTATTGTTTTTTCATTATATTAAACTCTAGGTGTATTGGTAGGTGGTCTGAAAGTGTGCGGGCTGTTTCTAAATTCTGACATGAGCCTACAAAATCATTTACTCCTGAGGCAATATGATTTATTCCTTTGAAATAATAGATGTTATCTATTGGGTAGTTTAAATATGAATTATTTTTACATTTAGTTTTTAAGGTTGTTTTGGTGTCTTTTAAAGCTGGTTTGTATCCCTCTTTATAGAAGTTTAACCATACCTTGTGAGTTTCATCAAGATTAAAGTCACCAAGAATAATAATGTTATCGGAATTTAGTCTATTAGAATACTCTTTAAAGTAAATGATTTCTTCTTCGGGGTTATCGTTAAATTTTCTGGAATGAAAGTTGATCACATAAAAGGATAGGGTATCAGGAGAAGTCTTACTTTGAAATTTTCCTATATATGGTTCTCTGTAGCAGAGGTTTTCTAATTCTGTATCTAAATACGCACGATTTAATAATTTTACTTTGGATGTTTTCCATAAAAACGCATAACGCTCGCTAATATATGCTGATGGGCTTTTGGTGGGGGCACTGATGCGATAATCCCATTTACTGCCCATTCTATTTAATTCATCTGCAATTTTGGCTACGGCTTGTGCCCCTGCTGGATCTTTGGCGACCACTTCTTGTATGGCAACAATATCATAGTTTTTGATGATTTTAGCAATCTCTAAGATTTCATTATCATCTTTAGTTCTACCTAAATCTCTAATATTCCATGATGACACAATTAGGTTTTGTGACTTATTTAAACTTTTGTTCTTAGAGGTCTTATCTCTTAAAACGGTATGTGTATAATTTTTGGTGTGTTCTTTATCAACTTTGACTTCTTTAAACGAAGTAAAGGAAAGTAATGTAATAAAGAGTAATAAGTTTAGAAGATGCCAAGGGTTTCTTTTCATTAGGCTTCAGTGATAAATGTTTTTAGTTCTTCTAAGAATTCTTCTTTAGAATTTGCGGTGTCTAATATTTTAAAATGTTTTACGCCTGATTGCTCTAGCCAATCTGACCAAAAAAGATGCATAATTTCAAAGTCATTAGGAGAAACCGTTTGGCTGCCTGTCTTTTTGTTTAAAGATCGGTCATAGAATTCAGAAATAAACACTTCTGCGTTTTCTAGGTTGCTATTCTTAATGGGGATAATACCGTAACCCGAGTTTTTAAAGAAGTTTTCTAAATCCGAACTACCAGATGCTAAAAAGGCGTTTCTAAATTCATCTACTTTAGTTTTTGATAAGTAGTAGCACTTTTTGTCACGGCAATTGTTTTTACCGTATAATCCAGCTTCTATATAGCCATCGGTAAGTAGTACAATAATGTTTCTTTGTAGATTTATGACTTCGTTACCATCTATTAGTTGAGGATCCTCAGTGTTTTTTATTACAGTAGATGTAATTTCTTTTTTTAGATAGTTGTAGACATCTCCGCCTGTGATAGTTAATTTTGCTTTTTTGTATAGATCGTTGACTTCCTTGTTTAGGGAGTCTAACTTGTTTTTGTTACCTCCTTTGGTTAAAAACGTAATACGTTCTTTAAGGTTCATGGAGGATAGATCCATTTTTAAGTTTTCCATGTTGATGTGGAAATTATTTATAATAGCAGGATTTGTAAAACGAAATTGAACAATATCCTCTTGTCCTATAGCTCTATTTTTTATTGTATAAATATCAGGGTAGTAACTGGAGTAAATACTTGTTATTAGATCGATGTCGGAGACTGGTTTTGTATATAACTTACCAATTCTGTTAGATAAATCAGGAGTGATTATTAAGTTAATATGCTCATTAATTGTTGTCTTTCGCTCAAAACTACAGCTAACTAAAAATAAAATAGTAAAGGCTATAAATATCTTTTTCATTAGGATTCTATTTTTTTCATGTTATCTAATAACCATTGATCACAAGCTTCTATCGCTTCTTGAGATTTATTACTTGCTTTTTCAATGGCGTATTCGTCGTGCAACCATTCATTCCAACCTTCTATAAAAGCACTGACTCTATCTTTTAAAGAACTTAATGAAATTTGAATATTATCATTTTCTATGTCATTTTTGTAAACATCTGCTTTTTTTCTAATATCAGCAATTTTATTGTTGGCTTCTTGATTTGTTTGTGCCAATTTAGAATCAAGTTCTTTTGGTAAATAAATTAGCGCTTGTTCTAATTGATTTAATTCGTTTTTAAGATTTTCGATTTCTAAGTCAATGGTGTTTGCTTTGTCTATATAAGTTGCAATATCCTTTTTTAAATCGTCGATTTTTTCTTTAATAATTTTTCTTTCAATTAACATTCGTTCTCTTCCTGCTTGTGAGCTACGTTCGGCAAAAAAATGGATCAATTTATTCATTAAAACTGCTAAAAAGAAAAATGGAATGGCTCCAAGAAAAAAGACCAACCAAAAATTGATATCCCATAAAAAAGCAAAATTACTTTCATCTGGCTCTATTCCTTTAGATAAAAAGTTTATTTGTTCAATAGTATTTGAAACTTTAAGAGCTATAAATATGTCTATTATTACCACAACCAGAAAAGAACCATATTTTTTTAAAGTATTGGTAATACCCTTTTCGTTAAAATTATGAGCTGCATATGCAATAGCGAACGGAATAAACACAAAGATTGATATATAGAATAAAGCGGTCCCTCCTTTTGAGTTTGCTTTTGCCCAAGCATTTGCTTCATATACTTGAGGGTTTACCACAATGCCAGTCTTAACAGCTTCTAATGCATCATCGTAAGAATATAACATTATGTATGCAGATGATGAATAGAACAAAACCATTGCTACGGATAAGCCTAAGAAGAAGAGTAGTATTGGTATAAATTCGTGGTATTTGAAATTAGGCTTAACAAACTCTATATTCAATTCAGATACTTTATCTTTTAAATTTGAGATCTGTTTCTCAATATTTACAACAGTGGTTTCAAGTATATTTTTTTTCTCTGTTTCTTTACTGTTTTTTATACCTATAATATCTGTTTTTTGAAATTCTAATTTCTTTTCTTCGGCTTGGTTTTCAATATGTATAGAGTTTATTTTTTCATCTTTTTTTGAATTATAATTTTGGGTAAATTCTGCGACCTTATCATCTATTTTTTTTAGTAATTTTTCTTTATTGATATCATTCTCTTTTCTATCTGAAACGAAGAGATGATATAGTGAGTCCATCGATTTGGTAATGACTTGAGCGTCTCCACTAACTTCCTTGGCTTGGTCATAAGCTCTATTTTTAATTTCATCTCTATTGGTTTTCTTTATTTCTGCAGAAATAATAGACTTAAAAATGTCATCAGGAGAGAGTATATTGGTATTCTTGTCTTCAGTAACGCTACTTTCAGTTTCTGGTTTAATTTCTTTTTTAAGTTTTTTTCTAAAGAGAGATAACCAGCTTTTGGTGATGTTTTTCTCTTTTGGTTCTAGAGTCTCGTTTTCCATGATAAGTTCGTTAAAGTCTTTTAGTAGGTCTTCTATGGTAGATTTAATATCCGTTTTAATTACGGATTCAGAATTGTTTTTTCGTGCGTTGACAGTCCAATTATAGGATCCGTGAAAGGCTGTTTTTTTATCAATGATGCAATATTTTTGATGCATCATGCCATAGCCTTTCCCCTTAATTCTTTTCAGCTTACCTCCTGAGGATTCTAACTCAGAAAAATCTAATTTTAAATTGTCTTTGTTGTCGCCTATAATCACAGATACTTCAATATTCGCTTTGGCCTTGGTAATTAAAATATCGAGTAGAGACTGATCCGTAAACCATGCTGATACCACATAAATGTTGGATTTGGCAGCGTTAAGGCTATTTGATAAATCAGAAAAAATATCTGTTCCCTTTAGAAATGATTGCTTCATTATATTGGAATTACACCTTTTGCCAAATAAATAGCTTTATTATATGGCTTAAAGTTTAGAAAGCAAACTTAAGGTAATGCTAGAATTGTTCTTTACGGAATCCCGTAAGGTCTATAGGATGGTTTGAATTATGTTTGTTTACTAAGAACAATTATAATTATCTAAACGTATTTAAAATGAAGAAACTATTACTTTTTACCATCATTTGCTTAATGCTACTGCCAACTCACGTCAAAGCACAAAATGATGGTGCTATAGCAGGTGCTGTTGCAGGTGGCTTGCTTGCTATTGGCGCAGGTGTTGCTGCAGTAAAACAAATGGAAGAACAAGCGGAGCTTAAAGCGACACAATATATCTTGGCGAATCATCCAGAATTATCTAGTTTTTCTTTAAAGACCTTAGATTTTGATGGTAAGAAACTTAAAGATATGTCTGCTGTATCTGTTATTTCTTATAAGATACAAGAATTTACGCCTGAGGATAAGCCTGTTTTAGATGGGAAGAAACAAGTGTTGTTTGCTTTTACGAGTCAAGGGTGGATTAATCAAAGCGGTATTAATTTTGACAAAATTACTTGGTACTTAATAGATAGTGACGAATGGATGCGTATGATGGTGGCTTATGTAAAAGTATCGTCTGGTGAAAAAGACGAAGGGACTCTGGAAAGTTCTTTGAAAGAAGGGCGCGTTGTGAATAAAGGAGTGAAGATAAAGAGTAAGTTAGTGATTCCGTTTTTTAAACTTCATGGAGATATGTATGTGGTTACTGATTATTCTGAGGAGATGAAATTAGTGTACAATGAACGTTCGCTTGGTATCTTTCTTAAAGATACTAGAGATTTAGTTCAAATGGGACGTGGAGATTTGATTAAAATTCATGAGTTTTTGTTTGCTGAAGAAGGGTAATTAGGCTTTTGATCGATTTTAAGTGCTCTTTATTGGGGCACTTTTTTGTTTCGTGATTATCTTATGAAAATATTGCAATATACATTTTGCAAACATGTTACTTTTCCTATCTTTAGAATCCCTTTACAATATAATTTTAACAGACTGATCGTTTTGCGTTTGTCTAACGCAGAATTATTAATGCTTATATATGACAAAACAGACTTCAAAATCTAATTTTGGTTTTTTAAGAGATAATTACATTGAGTTATTACAACTAGCTTTATTGGCGGAACGTAACTGTTATTCCGATCCAAGTACAACATTATCTAAATTACGTATTCTTGCAGAAAAATTATCGAGTTACTTAATCGATTTTGAGCAACTTGAAGAATCTTATGATAAAAGACAAGTCTCTAGATTAAATGTATTAGCTAACAATGCTAGTATACCTCCAGAAATGATTTCTATTTTACATACCATTAGAAAATCAGGGAATAAAGCTTCGCATTCTGGTGTAGGAACACAGGCAGAAGCAAGATATATGCTTAGACAAGCTTTTTACTTAACAAAATGGTTTGTTGAAGTTTATGAAAATGAAGAGGTATTCGTAGATTATGAAACACCACTAGAATCTTGGTTTATAACAAATGACCCTAGAACTGCAGAACTAGAAGAACAATTAGAGCATTTAAAATTAGAAGTTGCAAATTATAAACAAAAAGTAAAACAGCATACTCAAATAACAACAGAAGCCAAACAGCAACGAAAAGAGCGTGCTTATGCAAAGGCTAGGAAAACCGAAGAATCTGAAATTGAAACAAGAGATCGTATTGATAAGCAGTTACGAGACGCAGGTTGGGAGTGTGACACACCAACTTTAAATTATAAATCAAAGAAAACCCTTCCGCAAAAAGGAAGACAAATGGCTATTGCCGAATGGAGATGTGGAACGAAATGGGCAGATTATGCCTTGTTTAATGGTTTAGAACTTATTGGAATTGTCGAAGCCAAAAAGCACATTAAAAATGTAATGAGCGATTTAGGGCAAGCTAAAACGTATAGCAAACTGGTAACTAATGACCACAATATTACGTTTCCTACGCATCCCAATAGCACTACTTATAAAGTGCCATTTATGTTTTCTACTAATGGAAGACCCTATTTAGAGCAGTTTAAAACCGCTTCTGGTATTTGGTTTTGGGATGGAAGAGACCAGAAGAATTTAGCAAGACCGTTACCTGATTGGTTTTCTCCAAGAGATTTGGTCGAAAAGTTAAACTACGACGAAAACAAAGGGGGAGAAAATCTTAAAAAAACAGACTACGATTTATTATCAGATCCAAGTGGTTTAGGTTTAAGAGCGTATCAAGTTGACGCGATTAAAGCAGTAGAACAAAAAATACTAACTAATACAGAAGATAGGCGTGCTTTATTAGCCATGGCTACTGGTACTGGTAAAACACGTACTATGATTGGTATGTGTTATCGATTAATTAAGTCTGGACGTTTTAGACGTATTTTATTCTTAGTAGATAGACGCATGCTGGGTAAACAGGCTGCCGATGCATTTAAAGAAGTGCATGTAGAAAGTTTGCAAACCTTTGCCCAAATCTATGATTTACAAGATTTAGAGGATAAGGGATCAGAGCTCGATACAAAAATACACTTTGCAACCGTACAAGGTATGGTACAACGTATAACGTATTCTGATGATTCGCCTAGCGTTGGAGATTATGATTGTATAGTCGTAGACGAAGCGCATAGAGGTTATACTTTAGATAAGGAAATGGATGAAGAAGAAATTATACTTCGAGACCAGTTAGACTTCCAAAGTAAATACCGTATGGTATTAGACTACTTTGATGCTTATCGCATTGGTTTAACAGCAACACCTGCATTACACACAAAAGATATTTTTGGCGATCCTGTGTTTATGTATTCTTATCGCCAAGCTGTGATTGAAGGTTATTTAATAGATTTTGAACCTCCTTATGTCTTTCAAACCACCTTATCTAAAGGAGGAATTGTTTGGGAGAAAGGTGATGAAGTCAAAGTTTATGATCCAGAGGAGAATGAAATTAAAGATTTAGGCGTCACAGAAGATGAAATTAAAGTAGAAATCACAGGCTTTAATCGTAAAGTCATTACCGAAAATTTCAATCGTGTAATTTTAAATGAGTTGATTTCTACCTACGGTATTTTACCAGAAAATAAAGGAAAGACTTTAATCTTTGCAGCAACCAATGCGCATGCAGATACTATAGTAAGATTACTTTATGAAGAATTTGCAGAATTGGGAGAAGATGCAGATGCTGGAGCCATAGTTAAAATAACAGGAGAGGTGTATGATCGCGAAGATTTACTTCGCAAATTCAAAAACGATCAATATCCAAGTATTGTGGTTACTGTAGATTTATTAACTACAGGAATCGATGTGCCAAGTATTTCTAATTTGGTGTTTTTACGTCGTGTGAACTCACGTATTTTATACGATCAAATGATTGGTCGCGCCACAAGACGTTGTGATGAGATTGGTAAGGACGTTTTTAAGATATATGATTGCGTAGGTGTTACTGAAATTATGTCTAAAGAACAGGTGATGAAACCTGTAGCTCCTTTAGTTACAAAAAGCTTCTCCAACTTAGTAGAAGAATTGGCTATTATTGAAGATAACTATGCAAAGGAAGTGAAGCTAGACCGTATCATTGCAAAAATTCAGCGTAAAGTTTCCAGTTTTAGTGAGCAACAGAAAGCGCAATTCGAAATACTTTCTGGAGAACCTACGGTTAGAGATTTTGCTAAAAAGTTAAAAGGGATAGATATTGATGCTGTCAACCAATCTATTGAAGATTATGGCCATTTATGGGAGTTTCTAGATCGCGAAAAAGGAAAAGCTTTAGGTTATGGCACATTATATAGTGACCATGAAGATAAAGTAGAAGAGGTATCACGTGCTTACGAGAAAAACCTGAAGCCTAAAGATTATCTTGAATCTTTCGCAGCGTTTATAAATAATAACAGAAACGAAATTGCGGCTTTAAATATCGTCTGTACAAAACCGAGTAGTTTAACACGTGCAGAATTAAAAGAATTACGATTAATACTAGATACTCAGGGTTTTAATAAAAACAATCTTAATACAGCCTATAAAGAAGTGACTAATACCGAAATAGTAGCAGACATTATCGCACATATCCGTACATCTGCTTTAGGAGAGAATTTAGTAAGTCACCAAGAGCGTATCGCCAATGCTGTTGCTAAGCTTAAAGCATCACATCAATGGAACCAGATTCAATTGAAATGGTTAGATAAAATAGAAGCGCAACTGCAAAAAGAATCCATAATTACCTTAGAAGATTTAAACAAGCCACCGTTTAGTGTCGATGGAGGTTTAAAGCGTTTGGACAAAGTATTCAAAAACGAAACAGCAGAAATTATTAAGGAATTAAACGAGTATTTATACGCGTAATTTATGAGTAAAAATCAACCAAAAATTATTTCAATTGCACAAGCTTTTGAAAATAAAAATTTAAAGATACCAGACTATCAAAGACCATATAAATGGACGGAAAAAAATGTAAAACAATTATTAGATGATATCAGATTAAATAAAGAGAGTAAAGATTATCGCTTAGGAACTATTGTAGTGCATCAAGAAAAAGAAGAAACCAATTTAGATGTTGTAGATGGGCAACAAAGAATGTTAACCTTAAGCTTAATTTATTTGGCAATTGAAGAAACATATTTAGATGAGGATTTTTATTTTAAATATAGAAATATTGAGTCTTGTTTGTTGCAATTAGAGTTTGATAATCTTATTACTCAAAAAAACCTTAAAAATAATTACAATGTAATTTTAAGAGAGGTAAGAAATTTTGACGAATCTACCATTGATTTCTTTTATAATCATTGTAAGGTAGTTTGGGTTGTTATTTCAAATATATCAGAAGCCTTTCAGTTTTTCGATTCTCAAAATTCAAGAGGGAAAGATTTATACCCACAAGATTTATTAAAAGCTTATCATTTAAGAGAAATGGCTAGTAATACGGAAGAGGAACAAAAAATATGCGTTGAATATTGGGAAAATTTGGATCAAAAAAAACTGGATAAGCTTTTTAAAAATTATTTATATAGAATTAGAAATTGGAGTAAAGGTAGGTCTGCAGAAGAGTTTACAAAAGACGATGTTGATGTATTTAAAGGAATTACTCTAGATAACATCAATGAATTTAATTTTATAAAATCATATAAAATAAATCATTTTTATACAGAAATGTATAATAATGATATGAATAGAAATATTGATGGACAAAAATTAGAATACCCGTTTCAATTAGATCAAATAATGATTAATGGAAAACGGTTTTTTGAATTTGTAACACATTACGGTAAAGAAGTTGAAAAAATTAAAGACTTTGGTAATCCATTAAACCAAGTTAAGCTTAGAATTAAAAACACTAAAACGAAGGCTTTAGAAATATTAGATATTCTTGATACATATGATGCAAGACAACGAACGGGAGATTTGTATGTTAGAAACGTTTTTAATTGTTGCTTACTATATTATATAGACAAGTTTGGCTACTACAAAATAGATGAAATTATTGTGAGATTTTTTATTTGGGTGTATACATCGCGTATAGAGAAACATTCTGTAAGATTAAAAACTATAGATAATTTAGGTAAAGACTATCAAGGTTTTTTTAGAATTATGAGAGAGTCTATAAACACAAAAGAAATATTTTATAAAGAGTTAAAGACGGTTTATCCTTATGGAGGAGATAAGGAAAAGAAAAGTACGAAGCCACTTATAGATCTTTTTAATCAGTTAAATTATATAGCGAACTAATTATGGAACCTAAATATTTAACGATTAAAGAAGTCTTTAATAAAGAAGATAAATATACAATACCCATTTATCAGCGTAACTACGCTTGGGAAGAATCTCAAATTAGTCAACTCATACAAGATATTCACGATGTATATAAGGACAATAATAATTACTATTTAGGTAGTTTAATTGTCTATAATAGAGATAATGAATACGAAACTATAGATGGTCAACAGCGTTTAACTACACTGAATATATTGGCGTGTGTATTAAAGCATGAAGTAAACAATGTAAAATTTTTTAATAATGTAGATGTTAACCTACAATTTTATAGTAGAGTAAAATCTAATAAAACACTTCAGTATTTTAATGAGAACGGTAACACAGCTACCACTTTTGGTCTACATGAACAAATGAAACAGGCCTATGTAATTATTTATAAAAAATTGCAGGAGTTATTTGATAGTGACTTTGGAAATTCTGAAGCATTTATAACATTTAATAATTATCTTTTAAATAAAGTCAAGATTCTGCGTATTCAAGTCCCTGAAGAAACAGATCTTAACCATTATTTTGAAGTAATGAATAATAGAGGAGAGCAACTTGAAAAGCATGAGGTTTTAAAGGCTAGATTCTTAGATGTTTTATCTAAAAACATTGATAGCGAAAAATACAGAACAACTTTTAATTTAATTTGGGAAGCCTGTTCTTACATGGACAGATATGTTCAGTATGTTTTTAAAATTAATGATAGAAGGAGTTTATTTGGTGAGCATTGGAATGAGTTGAAATTTATAAAATTTGAAGAGATTTGCGATCAAACATTTCAAACAGAACAACCAATTCCATCAGATGAAGAAAAGTCTGAAAATACATTCTTAAACATCGTTTTGGGAAATGTCGAAATAAAAGATAATAAAGACAAAGATATTAATGAAGAAGGTATTGAACGTTTTACACCAGTAACCTCATTTCCTCATTTTTTATTACAAGTTTTAAGAGTTACTGTCGATTCACAAGTGCAACTAGATGACAAAAAATTAATCTCACAATTTAAAGAGCATCTTTTAGATAAGCCGAATGCTTTAGAATTAGCTAAAGAGTTTGGCTACAATCTTTTAAAAACTAAGTTTTTATTTGATAACTACATTTTAAAAAGAGATTACAAAAATGATAAGGAGTCTTGGGCAATTTTACAAATGCAAAAGCAAAACGATAGAGAAATAGGATATTATACCAACACATTTGGTGATTCTAATGAAGAGCAAACTAGGCTTGTGTATTTACAAAGCATGTATCACGTGTCTTTTCCGCAAACCAATTATAAACACTGGTTGTCTGCGTGTCTAAAATTTCTTTTTGAAAATGATAATATTAAGGTTGAAGCTTATATTAATTATTTAGAAACACTATCTGACACTTTTTATTTTAATCGTTTGGCAGGTCAATTAGATTATCATAAAATTATATTTGAAAACCAAGGTTGTATTTCTATTGATCTACCTTCAGTTATGGATATCGATTTACATTTAAATATAGGTACGAGTGTAAATAATTTTGTTTTTAATAGATTAGATTATCTGTTGTATTATAATATAGATAATCAGAAAAATTTAATACCGACAAATAATCGAGATCCACGTTACTTTAATTTTAATAAAAACGATTTCGAGTTTTCTTTTAGAAGTTCTGTAGAGCATTACGCACCACAACAACCAAAAAATAATGACAAACCAATTGCAAACATTGACAATTTTGGTAACCTTTGTTTAATTAGTGCTAAAAGAAATTCAGAACTTAGCAATTATTCGCCAGTAGCAAAAAAGCAACATTATAAAAGTTCGGATGCTATTGAAAGTTTAAAACAACGCTTAATGATGTGCTATAAAAATTGGGATGAAATTACGGTTGACGAACATCAAACCAATATGATAGCACTACTAAACACAAAAACAACAAACATATAAATGGCATTAACAACCCAAGAAATAGTAAACAAACTTTGGAACCTTTGTAACGTTTTAAGAGACGATGGTATCACGTACCACCAATACTTAAACGAGTTGACCTTTATTCTGTTCCTTAAAATGGCAGAAGAAACCGACTATAACGATAAATTACCAGAAGGTTACCGTTGGGAAGATTTAAAACATAAAGAAGGTGTAGAACTATCTACTTTTTACAGAGAATTGTTATTACATTTAGGTACCAAAACCACTGGTAAAATTCAGAAAATATACAACAACGCACAAACTAGTATACAAGAACCAGCCAACCTGCGTAAAATTATAAAACACATTGACGAGCTCGATTGGTTTGAAGCCAAAGACGAAGGTTTAGGCGAAATGTACGAAGGCTTGTTAGAAAAAAACGCCAGCGAGAAAAAATCGGGAGCAGGACAATACTTCACTCCTCGCCCACTAATTAATGTTATGGTGCGTTTAATGGATCCAAAAGTAGGCGAACACCTTAACGATCCTGCATGTGGAACCTATGGGTTTATGATTGCCGCACATCATTATATTTTAAAACATAATGATCTTTATAAACTTACCGAGGAGCAAAACAACCACCTACAAACCGAACAATATTCAGGTTGCGAGTTGGTAGGCGATACCCACCGTTTAGCCATGATGAATGCCTTTTTACACGGTATGGGCGGAAACATTGCACTAGGTGATTCTTTAAGCAGTTATGGCGAAAGCATAAAAAACAAAGATTTAGTCCTAGCAAACCCACCATTTGGTACTAAAAAAGGAGGCGACCGACCTACAAGAACCGATTTGGTATATCCAACCTCTAACAAACAGCTAAACTTCTTACAAGGTATTTACCGTAGTTTACATACTAGAGGAGGCGCAAGAGCAGCAGTAGTTTTGCCCGATAATGTATTGTTTGAAGATGGCGACGGACAAAACGTACGTAAAGACCTCATGGAAAAATGTAACTTACATACCATTTTACGTTTACCAACAGGTATTTTTTATGCCGCAGGTGTAAAAACAAATGTATTATTTTTTGAACGTGGTACCACAGATAAAGCCAACACCAAAGACGTGTGGTTTTATGACTTGCGTACCAACATGCCAAAATTTGGAAAACGTACACCCTTTACCGAAAGCTATTTTGCAGACTTTGAGAAAGCCTACACCGCCAAAGACCGAAACAACATTACAAACGAACGCTTTAGCTGTATTACCAGAGAAACCATAGCTAAAAAGAACGACTCGCTGGATTTAGGTTTAATTGCAGACGATAGCATTACCAAAGCCGAAGACATTGGTGAACCTATAGACATTGCTAAAGAAGCCTTAACCGAATTAACCAGCATTACCAAGGAGTTGAATGCCATAATTAAAGCATTACACTAGATGGAGAAGACATTACCAAAGAATTGGGTTGAGACTGAATTTAAAGAGCTTGCGGCTTTTGTAATTGGTGGAGATTGGGGAAAAGATTTAGAATTTGAATTTGATGTGGATTCAGAAATTGTTTTCTGCATTAGAGGAAGCGAAATTAAGAATTGGGAACGAGATAAAGGTAGTACAGCTTCGGTAAGAAAGATTAAATCATCAAGTTTAGAAAAAAGAGCTTTAGTTGAAGGAGATATTTTATTAGAAATCTCTGGAGGAGGACCAGATCAACCAGTTGGAAGAACAATTTATATAGATGAAGAAGCTTTAGATGTAAATACTGATTACAAAAAGGTCTGTACTAACTTTTTAAGAATGGTTCGTCTTTATGATAATTTAGATAAGAAATTTATCAAGCATTATTTGGATTCTTTTTATTTATCTGGAGAAATTCTGAAATATCAAGGAGGGAGTAATAACCTAAGGAATTTAAAATATAAGGAATTCGAGACTATTAAAGTCCCACTTCCACCACTAGCAGAGCAACAACGCATTGTTGCCAAGTTAGACGAATTATTTGGGCATCTAGACAACCTTAAAACCCGTTTAAACCATATACCACAAATCCTTAAAAACTTTAGACAAGCGGTGTTAACCCAAGCGGTAACTGGGAAATTGACTGAGGAATGGCGAGTTGGGAAGGAGTTGGAAAATGTGGATGTATATTTAGATAGAATTTATAAGAGTAGAGTTAATTATCAGATTGGTGTAGAAAAGCTGTATATGGATAAAGGTTTAAAAGCACCTAGAAAACCAAGTCAATCTATTCTAGATGGGTCATATATCCCAATTTCAATGCCAAAATCATGGAAGGAAGTTAGATTAGGTGATCTGATTGTTGATTTAACAGATTATCACGCTAATGGAAGCTATGTTAAATTGAAAGCAAATGTTACTTTAAAAGAAGAAGAAGATTATGCTTGTATGATTCGTTCAACAAATTTTGAAAAAAACAATTTCAAAGATTTATTAATTTATATTGATGAGAAAGCCTACAATTTTATGCATAGAAGTAAGCTATTTGGTGGTGAAATATTAATTAGTAAAATTGGTAATGCTGGTTCAGTTTATTTAATGCCTAATTTAAATAGACCTGCATCTTTAGCAATGAATCTATTTGCTCTACGTATTAATGAATTGGTTAACAACAAGTTTCTTTATTATTATTTGATCTCAAATTCAGGTTCGAAATTAATTAACAAATATGTAAGAGGTGTTGCAACAAAATCTATTGATAAAATATCAGTTAGAAGTGTTATGGTTGGTTTACCTACTTTAAAAGAACAAACCGAAATCGTAAAACGTTTAGAACATTTATTTGCCAAAGCCGATGCTATAGAAGCACAATACCAAAACCTAAAAACAAAAATAGACCGTTTACCACAAGCCATTTTAGCCAAAGCCTTTAAAGGCGAGTTGGTGGAGCAGTTGGATACGGATGGGGATGCTAAGGAGTTGTTACAGGAGATACAAAAAATGAAAGTGTCGTTGAAACCTGTTAAGAAAACGGTTAAGAGGAAGACTATAAAGAGCTAACTGTAATAATCGAGTGAAATGAATTATTCAATAATTATAACGAACATTTTATTATTGGATTTTTTTAATAAATATATGTAAAAAATGGAAATTAAATTTTTAAAGGCGGGTACTGGTGATTCAATATTGATCCACCATAGTGCTCATAATATATTAGTTGATGGTGGTAATGACAGTAAATATTTATTAAGGGAAGTTGATGCTATCCATGCAAGAGGAGAAGTAATAGATTTATTGGTAATTACTCATCATGATGATGACCATATAAAGGGAATTATAGATTTATTAAAATTGGTTGTTGAAGGTCATTATGGAGAGCCAAAAAAGTTTATAAAAAAAGTGATTTTTAATTCACCACGATTAATTCTTGAAAAACTACCAGCCCAAAAAGATAGATTATTATCTTATAAACAAGCTCATGCAGTTGAAGAACTCTTAATTAAAATATCTCCAGATTGGGAAAAGTGTACAGATCAAAGTGAATCTATAGAATTCGGAGATTTAAAAATAGATTTCCTATCACCAAATAATAGTAGTATTGAAAAATATAGTGAGCATAAAAATGTTTATTTAACTAGTGATTATAGATGTGACTGGAATACTTCGATGTATGTGTTAGAAAAATATTTGACAGATGAAAGTCAGGATAAATCTATACCAAACATGAGCAGTGTGGTATTAAGCCTAGAATGTAATAATAAAAAAGTTTTATTAACAGGAGATGTAACTCCAAATAGATTAGAACCTATTCTGAGTAATTTGGTAGAAAAAAATGAAGGTAATCCTATTTCATTTGATTACATAAAATTACCTCACCATGCTAGTTATAGAAGTCTTAACGATAAAATAATTAAAAATGTTAAATGCCTTAATTATGTTATTAGTACAAATAGTAAAAAATATTTTCTTCCTAATAAAAGAGCGTTACTAAAAATATTAAAAAATAAAAATAGAGAGCAAATAAACTTTTTATTTAACTATGAAGAGGCTTTGAATAATCTTAAAATATCGAGTAAAGAAATGAAAGATTATAATTTCAAATTAACTCCAAACAATAACGATTATGGCATTAGCATCTGAAAACATTAAATCTTGTGGAGTAAAAATAAAAACTTATATAGGAGGAATTCCTAGTGTAGGGTCTGGGGTTATTTATGTCACACCTAATTATTGCGACTATAATTATATTTTGACTGCAAAACATATTTTTCAAGAAGATTCTCAAATTGCGTATAAAGCTTCAAAAATTTTGAGTATTGAAGTTTTTTATTCGGAGCTTGATAAACTAAAATCTCTTGAGCATATTAAGAAAAAGGATATTAAGGATAAGCTTATTGTATTTGAACAAGATTTTATAATAATACTTGTTGATAAAAGTAATGATATACCTTTTAATCAAATTTTGGTGTCTGACGAGTTAGGAGCAAAGGATGAGGATTTTTTTTCATGGGGAATATTTTCTGCTAATAAAGACCAAATACATAGGTTTAATTTTAAGCGTAACGACCCAGAAATAAAAAGGTTTGAATTGACAAGTAATATTACAGAACCTCATTTAAGTGGTATGTCAGGTGCAGGTTTATTTATAAATGATAAAAGTGTATTGCATGGAGTTATAAGTAAATACCCGAATGATAATTTCCAGAACGCAACTATAGATTGTACTATGATTTCTTTTTCGGAAATAAATAAAGTATTAGAATCTAAAGGAAAAATTAAACTAGACACTAAGCTCTCAAGGTATAAAAAAGAAATTAATAGCAAAGTCATAGATATTCATCAAGCTTATATTAATAACGTATGTTTAGATATAGAAAAAGCACGAAAAAGAATTGAAGTTGATATAATGGATGATTGGTATCATGACCCCTTACGTTATATTGATTTATTAAATCAAAATTATCTTTTTAAACAGTTAGGGAAATATTTTCTAGGTACCAAGTATAAGGCAACTCAAGCGGAAATATTTTATGTTCCCAAAAAGAAGTTTACTCTTAGGCAAGCTTTAGTTTCACCCTTTATTGATAGAGTTATATACATGGCTGCTGTGGGTGTGTTAGCAGAAAAATTGGACAATGCAATTATCCCAAACGTTTTTTCCGCTAGATATAATAAATATTCTCCTAATCAATTAATTATAAATGGAGTTGAGCAATGGAAAAAGATGCAGTATAAATTAACAGAATGTGCTAATCTTAAGACTGAAAATGGTGATTATAAATATGGATGTGTTCTTGAAATTGACCTTCTCAATTTTTATGATAATATAAATAAGAATTTACTCAACGAAAAAATACAAAGAGTTTGTGAAACTGAGAATGAAAAGAATGCAGCTAAACTTTTGTCAGATATTGTATCTAAATTTTCTACTAAAGAATCAGGGCTTCCTCAAAATAGTGATGCATCTTCTCTTTTGGCAACTTTTTATATGAATCAAGTAGATGTTTTTATGCAGCATTTGGTACCTGCTTATTATAGGTTTATGGATGACGTTAGAATTTTTTGCAAAGATAAATACGAGGCTAGAAAGATATTACAAACGTTTGAGTACGAAATTCGAAGATGTCATTTGGCTGTTAATTCTCAGAAGACAAAAATTTTAACACTTACGAGCAAGAAAGATGGATATGAAAAAGAAGATGAAATCAATAGAAATGATTTTGATGAGGTGTTTAATTTAGAATTAAATAAAATTTCAAGATTGAGAAAATCTGCAAACTATGCTTATAAAAACCAAGCGTTTCATTTAAGTATAAAGTTGCTAAGTGAAAGTTTGATTGATGAAGATGTTTATAGCTCAGAGAGTAAAAATAAAAAATTAAACTATGCTCTCAATACAATTACTATTCTTGGAAGCAAAGAAATAAACCTTTTTGACCAAAATTGTGATTTTCAATCTTTAATGACGCTAGCAGTGGGGAAGTTAAAGGATAGACCATGGATAACAACACACATTTGTAAAGTACTAAGTCTTTTTGATAGTGAAATAATAAAAAATGATTTTTTTATTGCCTTAAAAGAGATTATACATGAGGAGAAATTTAATACATATTCATTTCAAACTTATCAAATATGGCTTCTATTAGCTAAGCATAAATGTAAAGATTCTGATTTACAGCAATATGCTATTAAACAGATAGAGAAAAATGATGAAACTAATAGACCCGTAATTGCTGCTATGATAGTTTATTTATGTTCAGTAGATTCTAATTATAGGAGAGTCATTCTTCGAAAATTTGGAGAAAGATTTACTCATGGTTATTTTCAAAATAGAATATCATTAATATCATTGAGAGCGTTTCATAAGTCTTTAATAAAAAAAGCTAGTATAGATGAATCTATATCAAAAGCTCATGAATTTACTCATAAATACAGAAATAAAGATTTGGTGTTTATAAGTGGCTTTGATGAAAATAGTGAAAATTTTATAGATCAACTTTATTCAATTTAAGTATGAAAAAATATTTAGTAATGTTCATAGAATCAACGTGGCACTCTTTAAATGTTGATGATTTTAATGATTATAACACATCTCATGTCTTCAATAAAACTGATTCTATAATTACATTTCAGTCAAGTGATTTAATCCGTGAATTCAAAGCTAAAAAATATCAAAAATTACCTAATATCATTGATTTAGAATGTTTTGATAAACAAATGTCTCAAGAAGGTAAAGAGTTCAAAAAATATAAGAAATGGACAGCTATACAATTACTTAAACACCACAAAATAGTAGATGAAGATTTTAAACTTACATCAAGTAATTTTAAATCATTTATGGAGCACTTATCTAAATACTATTTGAGTCAAATTGAAAAAGATGAGGATGAGAAAAATCGGTTTGTTGATTTAGAATTAAAAGTTAATGAATTAATTTATAAGCGACAATTAAAGGGGGTAAGGATTAACATAGAACTGGCAAAAGATAAATGCAGACATATTGAGAAAAATATTTATAATATTAAAAATAAATTGCAGTTTGATCATCAAATCTATACTCCTGAAAACACAAATTTTCAATATGATTATCTAAGAAGAAAAAAATATAGAATTATTGAGTCTCCAAAGTATACTTTCAAGACGCGAAGAAATGAAGATGTTATTTGTAATTTATTGTATGAACTAATTAGGAACACTGAAGATTTAGATAGTTTGTTATACACTATTGCCTATTTTGGAGGGGAACAGAGAACACATCCTTGGTATTTGGGTTTCGGGACTATTACTTCTAGGATTATTTTAAGACAACCATCATTGCAAAATTTAAGAAGAGTAAATCGAGATATTATTATTCCAGATGAAAACATGTCATTATTTTATATTGATTATTCTCAATTCGAGGCTGGTATATTGGCTTCATTAAGTAATGATGAAAAGTTAATTAAATTATATAATAAAGATATTTATACAGACTTGGCAGATAAAGTTATTGGAGATAAAGAAAAGCGAGATGATGCTAAAATATTATTTTATAGATACATGTATGGCGACGATACTTTAAACAAAACAGCTAAGGATTATTTTAACCAATTTGATCAGTTAAACGAATTTAGAAATAATATTAATAAACAAATTGATAAAAAAGGAAAGCTAGGTACTTCAAATGGAAATTACAGGTGTCGCTTTGAAAATGATGAATCTTCATGGTCTTTAAGTCACCTAATTCAGTCAACAGCATCTTTAATATATAAGAATGCTTTAATTTCAGTTAGAAATAAAGTTAAATATTCAGAGTTTTTAATTCCTATGCATGATGGGACATTGTATCAATTACCTAATTCTAATTTTAATGAACGTAAAAAGAAGATAGAAAAGATATATCTAGAAGAATTTAAAAAAGTTTGCCCTCAAATAGAAGTTAAAGTTGATGTAGATAAACCATTTTCGGTTAATTAAGTTGACACGTGTTTTATTAGTGATTGGCTTGTTTTATTATTTTTATAAGACTCAAATCTATAGTGTCCTTAGTTTTTATGTGTGGTATAGTGATATTATGCTAATAGATGAGATGAATAATAAATAGTGCTGAAACTATTAATAAAATAAAATAACGAAGAATTAAAAAGAAGAAACCAGAGCTTAGAACCCAACTTTAGTAGAAATATGTTTAAAGAAAATGGGTTGTTTGCTTTGGCTGGGACATTGTTTCCAATAGAGCAAAATAGAAGAGTATAATTTATTATAGTGGGTAAGTTAAATATTCAATCAATAATTGATTCTTTATAATTTTTGCATTTTAATAAATAATAATTTAATTTTGAGAAGTCTTATGTTTAAATATGATCTTTTATGATTAACTAAATATTTAAACAATGAAAGACAACAATACACAACAGAGTAAATTAAATAGACTATTAGCAACTTCAGATTATAATGAAGTTAGAGTTTATTTAAAACAAACATCTTACTTAAAAAGTAATAAAGATTCCAAATTCTTTTGGCAATCTACTTTACCAATTACATGGTTTAACCAAATCTCTAAAGAAACTTTTTTAGAGGAGTTACTATTTAATTATTTTAGAAAACAGACCTTACCTAATGAAGCGTTTTTAAAGCAGTTTTTTAATTCAAATAAAAAACCTACTCTTATAAAAATTATTAAGCTAAGCGAAGCATTTACTCTAGCATCACATTGGGAGAGCTTTTCAGTTTTTCAATACGATAGTCAATTAAAGGTCTTGTACAAAGAGTTGCAATACATAAAGACTTATCGACAGTATTGGGAGACAAAAGCAATAGAGCATAATGCATTTATTAAATCTATAGCTTTTGAAGATATCTTGTTTCAAATGACCATGTGTTATGAAGATTTTAAGCAACATCCAGGAAAAGCTACAGGAAACAGAAGTAAAAGAGTAAGCTATGAAGCGATTCTAATTAACTTATTAAATACTTTTTTAAAAATTAAAAATGAAGATTTAAAACAAAAAGGGATTAAGGTAGATAACCAATACGATGTCAATTATTATAAAACGATTCCTGCTGAAGAATACCAAGTTTTAAAAAATAAATTTAGAGAAGTAGTTGAATTTCACTTCGCAAAGTATGATGATGAATACCAAATAAAAAAATACTTATCTAGTTTTGCTGAGTTTGAATATATTGACGGTTTAGAGTCTGTGTTATTAACAAGTAAAGCGCATAATTTATACCGTAAAACACTTGAAAAAGGTATGTATGATGAGACCTATTTAACTAATAGAGTTGTAAATAATAAGGATCAATTAATAAAAATAACAGTTTTACCAAAACTTTGGGATAGACAATTGAAACTAGATGTTTTGTCATCTATTGAATATTTTAATTTTTTAAATATACCAACACAAATTTCTATAAAAAAGGAGAATGTGAGTATTGATATATCTAAAGTCTTATATCTCCTTAAGTCTTTTTCTCTTTTCTTCATGCTTCAGGAATCTATGAGAATTGGAGATAAATATATTTCTCGACAAGTACCTAAATTGTTTAAAGGGCTATTTTATTCAGATTACATAGTTTGTTATGAAAAAGATGATTTTATAGATAAATGCGTTACTTACTTTAAGTATTCAAAGGAAGAAATTATTAATATTTTAAATTTTATTACGTTAGATTTAAATGATGACATCAGTTCGAATTTAGATATTAAACAAAACCCTTTAATTAAAATAGGAAATCAATATTTCTGGATGTCTAGCTTTATGAAAGATAGACGTTGGGAAATAGCTTTACATAATAAATTGGTTAAAGATGGCTTAATTAATCAGAATAAAGTTTCTGGTCAATCAGAAACTTACCTATCAAATATCTTTAAAGAAGCAAATTTTAATGCAATATCTGGACAGAGATATAAGTACAATAATAAGTCAGGAGAAATAGACCTTTTAGCTTATAAAGATGGTGTGTTATTTTTAGGGGAGCTAAAGTCTACTTATGTTATTGAACATATGATAAAAAACTCAAAATATGAAGTCAGACAATTTAACAAAGCTTCAGAGCAACTAGATTTAGCTAAAGACTATGTAGTAAATAATTTTGAGAAGATAAAAAACTTAGAAGAACTAAATATAGATTGCGATTTAGAAGACTTAAAAATCGAAACTATAATTATATCAAACATCTATCAAGCAGATCACATAATGGTTAACAATAAACATTTAAAAGTGAGTTTGTTTGAGTTGTTAATTATTTTAAAAGATGATTTATATAATATGTTAGTACCTAAAATGGGTAAAGCTCTATTCGATTCTAAATTTGAGATTCCTTTAGATATGATGTTAAATAAAGAGGATAACAATACACTATCAATAGAAGACTGTAGTTTATGGAAAAATGAAAAGGACTGTTCCCCTAATGATATTATATCTGCAATCATTGAGAATAAAGTTTGGAAACACCAGGACACTAATAAAAACTTTCCAATAGAGGAAATAGAGTTAACCGCATATAATAATCAGAGTAAATATTTAAGCTAAAAAAGACAGCCTATTTGTGTGTAGCTACGTGCTAATTATAAACACAAATGATATGACTATTTTAGAAAGAAATGATTTTATTCCAAGCATCAATTTTCACTTATGGGAACCATGCAACATGCGATGCAAGTTTTGCTTCGCAACATTTCAAGACGTAAAACAAACCATTTTACCTAAAGGACATTTGCCTGAGCAAAACGCTTTAAAAGTGGTGGAGCAAATTGCAGCAGCGGGTTTTAAAAAAATAACCTTCGCAGGAGGAGAACCGTTACTATGTAAGTGGTTGCCTAATTTAATAAAAAGAGCAAAACAGTTAGGAATGACCACTATGATTGTAACCAATGGTAGTCAATTAACAGATGCGTTTCTACAAGAGAACACAAACTACTTAGATTGGATTGCTGTAAGTGTAGATAGTTTATATAAAGAAAATAACATTAAAATAGGTAGAGCTATAACAGGAAAAAGACCATTAAGCAAAGCATATTATTATGATGTAGTAGATAGAATAAAGAAACATGGTTATGGTTTAAAGATTAACACAGTAGTTAACAAAGTAAATTATAAAGAGAGCTTAACCGAATTTATAGAATATGCAAAACCCAAACGTTGGAAAGTATTACAAGTGTTACCTATAGTTGGGCAAAATGATACTAAGATTGAAGAATTTAAAATTTCAGAAGATGAATACAACTATTTTTTAAACACGCACAAAGCGGTAAAAACAATAGTACCAGAATCAAATGATGAAATTAAAGGGAGTTATGTCATGGTAGATCCTGCGGGACGCTTTTTTGATAATGCACAAGGCACACATAATTACAGTAAACCCATTTTAGAAGTAGGCATTGAAGAAGCTATTAAAACAATGGATTATAATTTAGGTAAGTTTTTAAATAGAGGAGGTGTTTATGATTGGGAAAGCATATTTATTAATTAAGTATCTAAATAAACTAAAACCCCCTCAACCATATCAAAATAAGGATACTGTCCAAATTCGTTAGGTTGCATGTTTTTTATAAAATGATAACGACTATTTAATTTTTCCAATAATTGAGTAAGATCCCCTTTAGTGGCAGGTTTATTAGATTCTTTCGTTAAAAGGCTTTTAATAGCATTAGCAGCGAGAACTCCAGCGGCAGCATTTCCAACACCTGCTAATGACATATTCTCATTTTGTGGAGTAGGTGTAGTTACTTCTGAGGATGGTGTTGTAAGTACTTGTGATTCCGTTTTTCGAGCATGATAAGCCTTAGAACGACAAGTATTGCTACAATATCGCTGTACACGTCTCCGTTTTGGCTCAAATTCTTTAAAACAATACGCGCAAGTGTAAAATTTATTGTCTTTCATTTAGCGTAAAATAAACGTTTGTTTTACGCAAAATTACGATTTATTTCGGTTTTTTATTGTTTGTTTTCAATAAATCTAAACCGAAAACGGTTTCTAATAGGTAATTATCAATTTCATCGTCACTAGGTAAAACCCGTTTTTTTCTTCCTTTTTTAGGTTTTTCTGAAGTTTGAGACTTAGGGACATTTATATTGGATTTTACAAGTACTTCAGTTTGTAACGGTTTAAATATGACGTTAGCAAAGCGTTGTTTCAATTCTTGATGATGTTGTTTTAAATTGTCGTATTGCAATTGAAGGTAAGGTTGAATCTCCTTAAAATAATTTCTAGCTTCGGTTTTAGCATTTAATCTAATATAATCTGAGGCTTCTATCCAAGCTTCTAAATCATTGATGTATTCTTCAAAATGATATTTAAAGGCTTCAATATCATATTTAGCCTTAAATTCAATAAGTTTTAATGTATTCGATTTTAGTACCTTTTCTTTTTTTAGAAGTTCTATATGTTCAATTTTATTTTCAAAGAAAAGAGGATCTCCGTTAATATCAAGGAGTATTAATGAATTTGTGAGTTCTATTTTCTCCAGTATTTCTGCATGTTCCGTTTCTAAACCTTCTAACATTTCTTGTGAAATATAAAAGATAATAGGACGCAATATTTGAGTACTTAATTCTAATATGTCGTTAGTTTGGCTCATAATAAATCAGAATAGTCATCAGGTAATTTAGCATCAATGCCTCTTAAATATTTTTCTAAAGCACTCATGGTAGTATGACCTGTTATTTCCATTAACTTACTTTTAGCAGCAAAAGGAGATGAGTCTTTAAGTAATGCATGGTATAGTATAGATATAAATGTATGTCTAAAGCTGTAAAGCGTTTGGTCTTTATCTAATTTAAAATGATCTTTTACAACAGTTTTATAGCGCTTAGAAAAATAATTTGTTTTGTTGGTTTCATTAGTATTCCATTCCCCTCCAATTTTTATAGGTGTAAATAAATAAAATTCTGGGTCTAATTTAGACAAGTCAGGTAGTTCTTGAATTATTTTTTTTGGAATAAGCTTCTTTTTTAGAGGCTTGTTCTTAGCTTTAAACTGTAAGGTCTGGTCTTCAATATTTATATCTTTAATTTTTAGACGACAGACTTCAACGGGTCTTAAAAAATTATAACTGATAAATTTAATATAGAGTAGGAGCAGTGGATCTTCTTTTTTTAAATACTCGAAAATCTTTTTATGTTCTTCTGTACTATAGGATTTATTACGTTTGGGAATACTACGTAAAGCATTTATTTTCTTAATGGGATTATATGTGATAATCTCATTATCCTCTAAGACTTGAAATAAACTACTTAAATTGAGCCTATAATTATTTCTGTTTCTTGGACTTGTTTTACTTAGAATATGATTTAAGAACTTCTGCGCTACTTTTTTATCAAACTGATCTATGGTTTTAATTGTAGGGCAATTTGTATTTACCCATTTCACTAAGGCATTTGTAGTATATTCATAATCTTTAAGTGATCTATTGCTAATTTGATTCTTTTTTAGATTTAAACTAAAATCAAAAGCTTCGCGTAAAGACATACTAGCCTCTTTAGGTTCTTCTTTTTCTATTGTAGGCGTTGAGGTTGCTAAAGTTTCTTTCTTATTTATTTTTGAAGGAAATGCTGTAGGCTGTGCATATTCTTTCTCTATTGTTGGTTGAGGTGTTAATGTGCTTTCTCTCTTTTTTAGTTGCGCTTTGTAAAGCGCTGTATTATCTATATATGGATTGTAACCATTTTGCAAAAGCCTTAATAGTCTTTTGCGATAAAGCGATAATAAAGCTAAACGATCTTCTTTATTTGTAAAGGCATTTGCTGTGCCGTAAATGTTTATTTGACGTTTTAACTTGTTAGTCTTAGGATCTCTGAAAGAAAAATAAACATACCAACGCTTATTTAAATCGCCATTAGCTGTATAAATTTTAGGGATAGAAAAATTTTTTTTGTGTGCCAAAACGTGTTCCAAATCGTGTTCTAAATCGTGTTCAAAGGTAATAAATTCATTAATTGTATGCATAAAAAAACGGTTTAGAGTGAACTAAACCGTTTATTTGCAACCTGTTAAGATGTAGCGAGAAGGAGATTTGAACTCCTGACCTCTGGGTTATGAATCCAACGCTCTAACCAACTGAGCTACCTCGCCATAATTCACAATCAATAAATTTATGCTTACATATTGGTTGTAGACATATATATAATTGCGGCTGCAAATATAAAAACAAATTCCACTACAGCAAACAATAAAAACTAAAAAAAATAATTTTAGTTTAATCTTTAGAACTCACCTATAAAATGTATATATTGAGCACATAATACAATGTAATATGGACGATAAAGAAAAATACGAAATGGAGTTTGTGATTCAGGCATCACCAGCACTTATATACACTTATATATCAACACCTTCTGGTTTATCGGAATGGTTTGCAGATAATGTAAACTCTCGTGGAGAACTATATACTTTTATTTGGGATGGCTCAGAAGAACAAGCTAAATTATTAAGTAAAAAAAGTGGAGAACGTGTTAAATTTAGGTGGATAAGTGACGACGAAGATGGAGCTGCATACTATTTTGAAATTCGTATTCAAGTAGATGAAATTACAAAAGACGTCTCTTTAATGATTACAGACTTTGCAGAAGAAGACGAAATTGACGAAGGAAAGATGCTTTGGGAGAACCAAATTTCTAGCCTTAAACAAGTTTTAGGTTCGGCATAAGTAAAACAACATATTCTATTATATATTTGTCTCGATTTAATTTTAAAACTAAATCGAGATTTTTTTATGGTAAATTTTAACGGTAAACTGCTTTCTCAATTAGATTCTAAACTTAGAGTAGATAATAGAGGATACAAGTATGGAGATGCACTTTTTGAAACATTAAAAGTCATTAATGGCAAAACCTTCTTTTGGGAGGATCATTATTTTAGACTCATGTCTTCAATGCGAATTCTTAGAATGGATATTCCTATGAATTTTACAATGGAGTTTCTGGAAGCCGAAATTTTAAAAACGATTGAAGCTAATAATTTATCTGAGGCGTCTGCACGTGTGAGATTAAATGTAGATAGAGGTGAAGGCGGAAAATATTTACCATCAAATGAATCAAAAGTGCAATTTAATATTAGTGTAGAACCACATGATGACCCTTTTTATACTATTGATGTTAATGCCAACTATACTGTAGATTTATATAAAGATTATTTTGTAGCACCAGGATTATTATCTGGATTAAAATCTAATAATAAAGCTATTCAGGTTATTGGTAGTATTTATGCAAAAGAAAATGATTTTGATAATTGTTTGGTTTTAAACACGAACAAAAGTGTTATTGAAGCATTAAATGGCAACTTATTCTTAGTTAAAGATGGTAAAATTAAAACCCCTCCTTTAGAGGAAGGTTGTCTTAAGGGAGTTATGAGAAAGCAAATACTAGAACTATTAGCAAAGGATGTTAATGTGGTTGTAGAAGAAGCTTCTATTAGTCCGTTTGAACTTCAAAAAGCAGATGAGTTGTTTATTACTAATGTTATTAAAGGGATTGTTCCAATTACGAAGTATCGTAAAAAAGAGTATGGCAGTACTTTTGCTCAGAGTTTGGTGACTAAACTTAATGCTAAGCTGCGTTTACTATCCTAAAGATGTTTGTGAATTATTAGAACGGTTTGTTATTTGTTCATTTTAGTTCCTGTTATTTCTATTTTATTAAAGAAGAAGTCATGAATACTTTCGCATTTGCCTTGATGCAAACCCTTCGACTTCGCTCTGGACAGGCTACCCAAATGATCAAAACGATTTATTAGGAAGTACTCATGGGGTTTTTATTGCTTACGTATGAATTTGTGAATGCTATCGCATTTGCTAAAGCACCATTCGCTAATGCATTATTGTCTTTGGAATTTTATAGGAATTATCATCTAATCCTTGATATATTTATGTAATGATAAGTCTTACTCATTATTTCTTAAAATCGTTGAGTCCGGCACTGTTGGATCTACACCGTTAAATGATTATTTGGGAGTGTAAATAAATAATTGCGGGCATTAGTATTTTGCGCGCTAGTGAAGTATTTTTTTTGATCGAGGTATGATGTATAAGGATCTTAGCCTCAATGAAGAAAAACGTTCTTGAAAATCTATTTCAACGTCAAGTTCAGCCTTAATCTTTAATTATAACTAGGATTTTCTGGGGCATTAGACCAAATACTATAGTCGCCACCGAGTTCTAACATTTTATCACGCCAAAAAGAATTACAAGGCTTAGATATAATTTCCTTATTGTAAATGTTTTCAGATACTAACCAAGCGTTAGATTTTAATTCGTTATCTAATTGCTGCTCATCCCAACCTGAATATCCTAAAAAGAAGCGAATATCGTCAGTTGAAATTTTTCCTTTATTTATTAAGTTGAGTACCACACTAAAATCTCCTCCCCAAAATATACCATTGGATATTTCGATACTATTTGGAATAAGCTCTGGTGATTTATGAATAAAATAGAGGTTATCTTGCTCTACTGGTCCGCCATTATATACCGGAAATTCAGATTCTGTTCCTTCAATAAGGTCTCTAAGGTTATAATCTAGAGGTTTATTTAAAATAAACCCAACTGAACCTAAATCGTTATGATCTGCTAAAAGAATCACGGCACGATTAAATGAAATATCTCCGATAATAGATGGCTCAGCAATTAGTAAATTGCCTTTTTCGGGTTTGTTCATTTTTAGTTTTCAGTTTTAAATATTATTAAATCTATGTTTTTTTTGTTAAAAAAACAACTTAATAGTAATATAAATGTGTAATAGTATATAATAAGATGTTCATTTTTAGGATTGAAACTTTTTAAAAATTGGATAAAAAAAACCTGCTCAATGAGCAGGTTCTGTATTTCAAACAAACAAAATCTTAGTTTACAGCATTACTTAAGTCAGAACCTGCCTTAAATTTTACTACATTTTTTGCTTTAATTTTGATAGTTTTTCCAGTTTGTGGGTTTCTTCCGTCTCTTGCAGCTCTTCTAGAAACTGACCAAGAACCAAATCCTACTAAAGATACTCTATTACCTTTTTGTAAAGATCCTTCGATATCAACTAATAAAGAGTCTAATGCTTTTTTTGCAGCTGCTTTTGTAATTCCAGCATTCTCTGCCATTCCGTTGATTAAATCTGTTTTGTTCATAAAATATTAAATTTAAATTGTTAAAAATTCGGTTTTAAAATTATTGTTCTTAAAATCCTTAGACAAAATTATTAGGAAAATTCAGCTACGCAAGTAATAGCAAGGGAAATACGGGTTTTTGTTAATAACTTAGGGCATTTGTTAATAAAGCGAGTGTATTTCATCGGATTTTTTGTAAAACCAATGATAATAAGGGTTTACAGCAGTTTTGCGGATTCAGAAAAATTAAACCCATTTAAAAGTGATTTTACATCCATCTTTCGCTTTCCAGGAAGTTGAATTTCTAAAATATTTAGGTAACCTCCTTGACATGCGACTTTTAGTTCATCTTTGCTAGCTATTAATTGTCCTGCTTCAAGGTTGTGTGTTTCTTCTATTTTTTCGACACCATAAATTTTTACAGATAAAGGTTTTTTATCATCATTTTCTAAATAGCACCAAGCTGTTGGAAAAGGGTTTAAGCCTCTTATTTTATTATATATAGTGTTAATTGGTTGTGACCAATCAATTTTACAATTATCACGATTAAGTTTATATGCTGTTTTTAAGTCTTCGTTTTGCGGTTGAATGGTTGTGCTTACGGCATCTGCTTCTATCTGTTTAACGGTTTTAATAACTAGCTCGCTACCAATAGCCATTAACGCATCATGCAAATCGCCTACGGTTGTTTTATGGCCTATATGTGTTGCTTCACTTAAAATAACAGCTCCTGTATCAATTTTTTCATCTATAAAAAATGTGGTTACGCCCGTTTTTGTTTCTCCATTAATAATGGCCCAATGTATTGGTGCTGCGCCTCTATATTGAGGTAATAAGGAGGCATGAAGGTTAAATGTTCCGTATTCTGGCATCTGCCAAACTACTTTTGGAAGCATTCTAAAGGCTACAATAATTTGCAGATTGGCATTTAGAGACTTTAATTCTTCTAAAAAAGATTCTGCTTTTAAATTTGTTGGCTGTAAAACATTCAAATGATGTTCTATAGCAAATTGTTTTACTGCAGATGCTCTTAGTTTTTGGCCTCGTCCTGCAGGTTTGTCTGGTGCAGTAATGACACCAACAACATTATAGTTATGGTCAATTAAGGCTTTTAATGTGGCTACCGCAAAATCGGGAGTACCCATAAAAACAATTCGTAAGTCACGTGTTTTCGTCATACAAGTGTGTAAGTATTAGCTGGTGTTAGTTTAATTTTATTAAGTTCAATAAGTTCTGAAAGACTTTGTAATAATATTTTTTCAGAACATTTAATATGTTGTAATAACTGTCTTGAAGATAAGGTTTTTGTTTCTAAGGCTTTTGTAATTTGAAGTGAAACCGTTTCAATTGAAGCATTTTCTATGGGAGTTGTTTTAGCTATACAAACCGAACACTTACCACAAACGTTGTTTGTTTCTTCTCCAAAATAGCGTAAGAGTTGTTGACTTCTACAAACGGAATCATTTTTAATATAATTTAAAACAGACTCAATCTGTTGGTGTTTTAACGTATGCTGCTGTTCTATAGTTCTTGCAATTGGGTTAATGGTTATATCATCTTCACGAGGTTGTAAGAAGGTAATTTCAGAATCTGTATTTGTCATCTGTAAACTAATGACCTCGTCTTTTTCTAACCTTTGTAATTGGGCTATAACTTGTTTTTCTGACAGATTTGCTTTTTTAATGATTAAACTGAGGTTTACTTTTGTTTCATAATCAAAAATACCTCCATAAGTTCTTAAAAGTACCTTAACCAAGATATTTAAATCTAGATGTGTTTCTAAATATTTAAATAAAACAGCATTTGTGGTTATAAATTGAATTTTTGTTCTAAAATTAAATAGCTGCGTTAGTGTAATAATAGCATTTCGGTCTAACAGCAATAAAGCATTGTAAGTAATATTGGCGTTTAACTTATATTGATTACAAAAGGATTTAAAATCGAATTGATGCAATGTGTTTTCTCCTTCTCCGTAAGAAATCTGAAAATAATTACATAACTTATTATACACTATTTTTACAAAAGCAACAGAAGGTAAGGTGCTTAAAAACTGATTACGAAGACGGTCTTCATCTATATGTTGTTTTAAAATAATAGCATAAGATAATGTGCCATCTCTTCCGGCCCTTCCTGCTTCTTGATAGTAACTCTCTAAACTTTCTGGTAAATTAAAATGAATAACGGTTTTTACATTAGCTTTATCAATTCCCATTCCAAAAGCAGTGGTAGCAACCATAATTTGTTTTTGGCCATTAGCCCATTCGTATAAGCGTTCTTGTTTTTCTTTATTTGTTATACCTCCATGGTAAAACGTTGAAGAAAACCCTTTGGCATTAAGAAAATTATGAATATCAGTTGTTGCTCTTCGGGTTCTAACATAGATGATAGAAGATCCATGATGCTTTTTTAATAAATGTTCGAGATGAAATAATTTATCATCAGTATGAATGACATTATAGGCAATGTTTGGTCTTGCAAATGAGGCTTTATATATATTAGGGTTTATAAAATCGAGATTTTTAACAATATCATTTACAACATTATGTTTTGCCGTAGCTGTTAACGCTATACAATTAACATGTGGATGCATTTGTCGTAATATTGAAATGTTTTTGTAAGCAGGTCTAAAATCATTTCCCCATTGACTAATACAATGTGCTTCGTCTACAGCAATTAAGTTCACTTTCATTTGCTGAATGCGATCTTGTACTAAAGTTTGTTGCAAACGTTCTGGTGAGAGGTATAAAAACTTGTAATTGCCGTAAATACAGTTGTCTAGTTGTGTGTCTAAATCTTTGTAAGACATACCAGAAGCTAAAGCAATGGCTTTAATACCTTTAGCCTTTAAGGTGTTTACTTGATCTTTCATCAAGGCTATTAAAGGCGAAATAACAATACAGATGCCATCTTGTATTAGAGCAGGAATTTGAAAACAAATCGATTTTCCTCCTCCGGTTGGTAATAGCGCAAAGGTATCTTCACGGTTTAAAACCGAAGTAATAATGTCTTCTTGATACGGTCTAAAAGACGTATGATGCCAATACCGCTCTAAAACTTCTATAGGATGCATTACTGCAAATTTAAGGACTCTATAATAAAATTAGCCCTAGTTTTAACATTTCCAAAAGGAACATCAATTAATTGATAACCAAATCGCTTATAAGTGTCTAATAAATGATGATGGATTTCTATGGCTTCTTCAAAATTTTCGTAACGTTCACTATCGCTAGTAAAAATTTCTTGCCATGGAGCTAAAATAAAAATGGCATCGTAAGTATACGTTTCACATGCTTTTACAAAATGTTCAGGATAAGTATCTCCAATATAATCCATATATGCCAAAACATCGGGAATGCCTCTGTCTAAAAAAACAATAGGATTAGATTCTTTAGTCGCATCTTTAAATTGTTGCGTTCTACCTTCTAAAAGTTTTTCACTGAAGAGTAAAGGTTCTGTAAGAAATAGCTGTTCTATACCATCTTTTCTTGCTTGTAATGTGATTTGCCTAGATATTTCATCATAACATAAAAAATCACGTTTTTTTAACTCATTAATAATGGTGGTTTTTCCTGTGCCAGGACCACCTGCGATGACAATTTTTTTTGGATTCAAATTGGTATTTTTTTTGAAATAAAACAGAGGATAAAAGTAAGGTAATAAAAATAGAATATAAAAATCCGTTATATATTTTGACTTTTTTAAGTTACAAATTGTATCGAGAATAGATTTAATCTTTAGTTTTTAAGTTTTAAACGTATCTTTACATCTGAAAAATTTCATTATGGATAATTCTAAAAAAACAGACGCTTTTTACGAAAAATTAAAATCACAACTTTACGATACAACCCTTTGGCCTTCGGAATACTTATACAAATTTATTATACTATCTGAAGGTTCAGGAGTTAATCATATTGAAGCCCTTTTTGATAATTTAGGAGCTGTTATTACGACTACAGAATCAAAGAATGGAAAATATACTAGTGTATCTATAAACGTTAGAATGAAAAGTCCCGAAGCAGTTATCGCTAAATATAAGGAAGTCGCCGAAAATGTTGAAGGAGTAATTTCCTTATAAAATATCTATTAAGCTTCGTATTTTTTTGTACTTTGCAACAAAACCTAAAACGACTACAGGTTTTACAAACTATACACTACACATTTTACAATTTTGATTGACGATTTAGAATACAACACAGAGCGCGAGCATTTAATTATACCTGAATATGGACGTCATCTACAAAAGATGATTAATTATGCTAAGTCTCGCGAAACAAAAGAAGAACGTAATAAAATAGCCAAAGCAATTATAGCTGTAATGGGAAATCTACAACCACATTTAAGAGATGTGCCAGATTTTCAGCATAAATTATGGGATCAATTGTTTATTATGGCCGATTTTGATATTGATGTAGATTCACCTTATGGCGAACCTTCAAAAGAGGAAATACAAGCAAGACCAGAGCCTTTAAAATATCCACAAAATCATCCTAAATACCGTTTTTATGGCAATAATATAAAAACAATGATAGATGTTGCTGTTGGTTGGGAAGAAGGTGATCTAAAAGAAGCTTTAAAGTTTACGATTGCAAATCACATGAAAAAGTGTTTCCTTAACTGGAATAAAGATACCGTTGAAGATGCTGTAATTTTTAATCATTTGTATGAGCTTTCTAATGGAAAATTAGATCTAAAAAATAATGAAGAAGATTTAAGTGATTCTTCTAGTTTGATGCGTACCAAGTCTAAATATGGGGGTAAAAACAATTCAAACAAAAAGAATAATCATTCAAATAAGAAAAAATATTCTAATAACAGAAAACGTTACTAAAACGTATGAGTACATTTAAAATTGAAGGCGGTCATCAATTAAAGGGGAAAATTCAGCCTCAAGGCGCAAAAAACGAAGCTTTACAAATCTTATGTGCAGTACTTTTAACTGCCGAAGAAATTAAGATAGATAACATTCCTGATATTATTGACGTAAACAAACTTATTGCTTTATTAAAAAAGCTAGGGGTTAAAATCAATAAATTAGGCAAAGGGTCTTATACCTTTAAAGCAGACGAAGTAAATCTAAAATATTTAGAATCTGCAGAGTTTAAAGAAGACGGAAAAGGATTACGAGGTTCTATTATGATTGTAGGTCCATTATTAGCACGTTTTGGAAAAGGGTATATACCAAAACCAGGAGGTGATAAAATTGGTCGTCGTCGTTTAGATACCCATTTTGAAGGCTTTATCAACCTTGGAGCAAAGTTTCGCTATAATAAGGAAGATTTGTTTTATGGAGTAGAAGCAGAAAAACTGAAAGGGACATACATGCTTTTAGATGAAGCTTCTGTAACTGGTACAGCTAATATCGTTATGGCTGCTGTTTTAGCAGAAGGAACAACAACTATTTATAATGCCGCTTGCGAACCGTATTTACAACAACTTTGTAAAATGTTGAATCGCATGGGTGCTAAAATCTCTGGTGTTGGTTCTAATCTGTTAATTATTGAAGGTGTTAATTCATTAGGCGGAACAACACATAGGATGTTACCAGATATGATTGAAATTGGTAGTTGGATTGGTTTGGCTGCAATGACAAAAAGCGAATTAACCATTACAAATGTAAGTTGGGATGACTTAGGTCTGATACCAAATGTATTTAGAAAAATAGGTATTACAGTAGAGCGCCAAGGTGATGATATTCATATTCCTGCACATACAGAGGGTTATGAAGTACAAAGTTATATTGATGGCTCTATTTTAACCATTTCAGATGCTCCTTGGCCAGGATTTACACCAGATTTGTTAAGTATTATTTTAACGGTTTTAACACAGGCGAGAGGAAGTGCAATTGTACATCAAAAAATGTTTGAAAGCCGCTTGTTTTTTGTTGATAAATTGATAGATATGGGAGCAAAAATTATTCTTTGCGATCCACACAGAGCAACTGTAATTGGTCACGATTTTAAATCGACATTAAAGGCAACAACCATGACGTCTCCAGATATTAGAGCAGGAGTTTCTTTATTAATTGCAGCATTATCTGCAAAAGGAACATCTATAATTCATAATATTGAGCAGATCGATAGAGGCTATGAAAATATTGATGAGCGTTTAAGAGCTATTGGAGCAAAAATTGAACGTGTAGACGGTAATTAACCCTTTTTAATTAAAGTATATAAAAAAGCTTCAAGTATATCTTGAAGCTTTTTTAGATTTAGGATATAAATACTATTTTACATGGTATAAAAATATTGCTCACTTGTAATTTTGCCATCTTTTACTTCATATACGCAAACTTCCTCCATTTTTTGCCTTCCGCCTTTTTTAAATGTACAGTCAAAGTCCATTTTTGCTGTAAAAAAATTACCAGCTACAAGAGGGTTACTAATACTACTGGCGTGAATATTTTCAACACTATCAATCCATTCTTTACTTTTGTTCCAAACATTTTGCTTTCCGGTTACCACTTCACCAGGCATACCAGGCATTTCTTTGCTCACTACATTTTCTGCATAAAGCTCGTTAATGCATTCTAAGTTTTTGCCTTTCTCACACATTTCTTTCCATTTTTTTGCAACTCCCCAAGTATTCATAATGTTCTTGTTTTTGAATTAGTGCTTTAAAGTTAACAAAAAGTTTGAAGTAATATCTTATTTTTTAGCCATTAAAATAAAAAGCTCTGAAGACTAGTCAGAGCTTTTAAAATTGTTTGTTGAAATGGTTATTTCGGTTTAAGACCTTAATAGTCTTATAATTAATAACGCATTTTATATGGTTTTATTGTTTGAAGGAATTAAAATTTTAATTTAAAGCAGATTTATACGTTTCTAAGCAGCGTTCTCTAGCCATTTTATGCTCTACTATAGGTGCTGGATATGTTAATTCTTGAAAATCAGGAACCCACTTTTTTATATATTCTAAATTTTTATCAAATTTTTGAATTTGAGTTGTTGGATTAAAGATTCTAAAATAAGGTGCTGCATCTACACCGCAACCAGCAACCCATTGCCAATTACCAACGTTACTTGCCATTTCATAATCGTGTAGCTTTTCTGCAAAGTAAGCTTCTCCCAATCGCCAGTCTATTAATAAATGTTTACATAAAAAACTACCAACTAGCATTCGTACTCTATTGTGCATAAAACCAGTTTCATTTAATTGGCGCATGCCTGCATCTACTAAAGGATAACCTGTTTTGCCTTCGCACCATTTTTTAAACTCGTCTTCATTGTTTCTCCAATCTATGCGATCGTATTTTGGTTTAAAGGCCTTGTCTATAGTATGTGGAAAATGCCAAAGAATTTGCATAAAAAATTCACGCCAAATCAATTCTTGCCAAAAGATTTCATTCTGTTCTGCAATTGCTTTTTTTATTGTTTTTCGGATGCTAACAGTTCCGAATCTTAAATGTGGTCCTAAATGTGAAGTCGCATCTTTTGATGGAAAATTTCTAGTGGCTTCATAATTTTGGATTAAAGTAGGAGTGAGAACATAAGGTAAAATCTTTTGGTTAGGTTTTTCAAAACCAATATCTGATAGACTAAGATTAGGGAACCTATTATGTGTAATTAAATTATCTAAATGTGAATTGGTATCGTAAATTTCTAAGTCAATAGTCTGAAACTTTTTTTTCCAAGTCCGCATATAAGGTGTGTAGACCAAATAAGGATTTCCGTCTTTTTTCACAACTTCATTTTTTTCAAAAATAACCTGATCTTTATAGGTGTTATGTTTAATAGAATTGGTTTCTAATAAAGACTTGATTTTATGATCACGTTCTGTTGCATAAGGTTCGTAATCGTGATTGGTATAAACTGTTTCAATTTCATAGTCTTTAATTAACTGTTTAAATATTGTTTCAGGTTTACCTTTAAAAATGGCAATACTACTATCGTGTTCATCTTGTAATATTTGTCGCATCGATTGAAGCGTTTGATAAATAAATGCCACGCGAGCATCGTTTTTGGGTAATTTGTCTAATATTTCAGTATCAAATATGAAAATGGGAAGTACCTGATGTTCGCCTCTTAAAGCTTCATAAAACCCAAGATTGTCATCTAATCTTAGATCTCTTCTAAACCAAAATATATTTGTTTTTTTACTCATTTAAAATGCTGATTTAATTTTTAATTGAAGGCTGTAAAAGTTTATTTTTTTTGTACTATAAATTAATTTCTAACCTTTATTTTTTCCAAATAATTCTTCTAATTTTTGGGTTCTGTAATTAAATATCTCTTCCAATTTTGGCTGCACTAAAAACGGATGCACGATTTGCCCTAAAATTCCCAATGGTAATTTATAATCTATAATATCTTCCATTTCAACTCCACCTTCAATTTCTTTTATAAAATGCTTATGATGCCATAGAGCATAAGGCCCAAAGCGTTGTTCATCTACAAAATATTCAAGATTTTTAACATGTGTAATTTCTGTAACCCATTTGGTTTTAATACCTAAAACAGGTGTGACAATATATTGAATAATTTGTCCCGGAAACATTGGTCTGTCTGCTCCAGAAAGAATGTTAAAACCCATATAATCTGGAGTAATCACTTTTAGATTTGCAGGACAGGATAAAAACTCCCAAGCTTGTTCCACTGAGATTGGTAGGTTTTGTTTTTTATGTAAAGTATATATTTTCATGATATGTTATAGGTATAGAAAACTAGTAGAATTGTGTCTATAAACACAAGATTGAAATGACGTTCCAACTAATTATTAAAAACAACGTAACCATTTAAGGAGGTTGCAATACAGAGCCAAATAATATAAGGAAGTAATAGGTGTTTTAACTTACTTAATTCATCATCACAAAACGTGATAAAGAAATATGTTATGACTAGTGTTAATAATATAATATTGACTAAAGCTAAGTTTGTGAGTTGTTGATTAAAGAATATGTAATTCCAACTTACATTTAAAATCACAGCAATAGTATAAACAAATATTACAAATTTAGAATTTCGAATTGTAAATAAATAGCTTAGGTATGCCGAAAAGCAAATCATAATCAGTGTCCAAGTCGCTCCAAAAACCCAGCCAGGAGGTGTCCAAGGTGCTTTATTTAAATTGGTGTACCATTCGCTTGTAACAGCATCTCCCATAAACCAATTGCCAAGAGCAAGTCCGCCAAAATTAATAATTAAAAATAATATGAAAAGGTAGATTTTTTTCAAGGTAAGATTATTTTAATTTATCAATTTTATCAGCAATTAATTGGGCTTCAGTATATTTTTTGTCACTTTCAGCTCTGTTTGTTGTAGAAAGCTTATGCCATTCAGCCATAAGTTTTTCATATTGTTTTTGAAGTTTTTCCGCCTCCGATGTTTTTTTAAATAATCCGAACATAGTAATCTATTTTAAGTATTTTATTAGTCTTGAACTTGTAGGACTTGTGATAGAATAGTAGTAACTTAAAAATTCACCATTGTCGTCTATTAAATATTTTTGAAAATTCCATTTTACGGTCGAATTTTGTTTACCGTTAAGAGATTTTTTAGTCAGCCAAGCATATAAAGGGTGTTGATTCTCACCCTTAACGGCAATTTTTTCAGTAATTAAAAATGTGACACCATAATTAATTTTACAAAATTCTTGTATTTCGTTAGGGGTTCCTGGTTCTTGTTTTCCAAATTGATTGCAGGGCACTCCAATAATAATTAATGTGTCTTTGTAGGTGTCTTGTAAATGTTGTAAATCTTTATATTGTGATGTAAATCCGCATTTAGAAGCGACGTTTACAAACAGCATTTTTTTACCTTTAAATTGTTTTAAATTTATAGGCTTACCTTGTAAACTGTTAATTTTTATGTCGTAAAGTGATTGTGTTGCTGTTGTCATCATTTTGATAAGGTGTTAATGATATAGTTACTTTACGTAATGCTATTTCTATAATTTGAAACTTACAATGCCACAATCCATTTCAAATATTTGACCTGATAGCGATGCTGCTTTGTCGGATAACAAAAAGGCAGCCATACCAGCAACTTCTTCGGGTTTTAAGTGTTTTTTTAGTGGGTGGCGCTCTTTCATATTTTCAATCATACGTTCGTTACGCAGTAATTTTGAGGCCAATTCTGTATGTGTAACAGTTGGAGCAATAGCATTAACTCTTATTGCAGGTGCTAATTCTGCACCTAAGGACTTTGTTAAACCTTCAACAGCAGATTTTGAAGCAGCTACACTGGCATGAAAGGGCATACCTAGTTTGGCAGCAACAGTACTAAAAAGTACAATTGAGGGTTGCTTTCCACTTTTTAAGGCTGGTAAGTATTTCTGAATTGCTCTGACAGCTCCAATAACATTGATTTCAAAATCATTTTTAAAATCGTCTACAGTTAATCGGTTAATGGGCTTTAAGTTGATGCTTCCTGGACAATACACTAAGCCATCTGCTATGTCTATTTCTGGTAGTTCATCTTTAAGAATATCACAGCTGTAATGTATTACATTAGGATGGGATTCTTCTGGTGCTGTTCTGCTGATGTTTATAATTTCATCATAAAAAGAAAGCAAAGCTATAACAATTGCCTTGCCAATACCTTTGCTTCCTCCTATAATTACTAGCCTCTTCATTATTAAATTATGAAGCGGTTAGTGGCCTTCCTTTTAAACGTTTTTCGATTTTTTGTTTTATAACCGTAAGACGCTTCATTAAATCCATAAGTTTAGCGTCTTTCTTTTCTTTATATAATTCGTTTACCTCTAAAATTAGGTCTTTAGCCTCTCTCGCTGCTAAAATTCTGTCACTTGTTGTTTTGAAAGAAAATTTTCTGTTTTCAAATTCTATAGCTCTTTCTAATGTTCCCATAGCTTAATTGTTTATATAGTTTTGTAATTCTAAAATTTTTGAAGCGTTATTAAATTCGCCTCCATAATATGTTGTCACTGTAGCAGATGTGTCGTCTTTAATGCCTCTAGATGATACGCATAAGTGTTTTGCATCTATAATTACAGCAACATCTTCGGTTTTTAAAACCGCTTTAAGTTCGTTTGCAATTTGATTTGTTAAACGTTCTTGAACTTGTGGACGTTTAGCATAATATTGAACTATTCGGTTTAATTTTGAAAGTCCAATAACCTTTCCAGATGATTTATAAGCTATATGTGCTTTTCCAATGATTGGCACAAAATGATGCTCACAATTTGAGTAGAAGGTAATATTTTTTTCTACTAACATCTGATTATATTGATATTTATTATCAAAAAGTGCGATTTCAGGCTTATTTTTAGGATCTAAACCTGAAAATATTTCTTCAACATACATTTTTGCAACACGATCTGGTGTACCTTGTAGCGAGTCGTCTGTTAAATCGAGACCTAAGACATCCATTATTTCTGAAAATAATATTGAGATACGTTCTTTTTTCTCTGTATTAGACATTTCAAAAGCATTAGCTTTCATAGGTGTGTCTAGACCTGTAAATAAATGGTCGTCACCTATATCATCAATACTGAGCTTTTGACCATTGGTTTTGGAAATTGTTTCTGTAATCATAGAATCTTTTTAATGTGCTGTCTTTAAGTACTCCAAACTTAAATCAAAGCACGTGTTAACGTTTTGAAATAGAGTTGTTTGTTATTATTCTTTGTCTAGAGCATTTAAATCTGCCTTCGTCAAACGTTCTTTTTTTACTGTGTTTAGTTGCTCTTCCTTGAACTCTTGTTCGCCACAATCTAAAACTGCTTGGTTTTAATTCTTTTCGCATTAAATTAATAACCTCTTGTTCTTTTAGCCCAAATTGAAATGTAATAGCGTCAAATGGTGTTCGGTCTTCCCATGCCATTTCAATAATCCTATCAGTTTGTCTAATATCTAAATTCATTACCTCTAATAAGATAAACGGTTTTATTTAATAATTGTTATCTAATATTACGGTTAGAATCTCATATGTTAATTTCAATTTCTATACCAAAATTAAATATTGTCAATTTTGTCAGTTGCGATACTTTTATAGTCTTGCTAAATACTACTCAGTATAGTGTCTCAAATCTACAAAATGTTTAACGTTTTAACACTATGTCTAAACAAAAATTAACAGAGTATTAGCGTTTTACACGTTTTATAGGTGGTAATATGTGATGAAATTGTTAAATATATGTCGTTTTAATATACGAGAACTTTCGTCAACGGCACATATATTTCAAGATTTATTAGCTAAAGCATTAATCATACCATTGAAAACAAAGGCGTGAAACGGTAAGACCATGTACCAATATAAACGTCCCCAAAGTCCTTTTGGTCTAAAAACAGCTCGTTGATAAAGGATGCCTTTAACAATCTTAAATTCTAACCAAGCTTCGCCAGGGAGCTTCATTTCTGCAAAAAGTAATAGGCGCTTTTCTTTTTTATCGGCAAGTAATACTCTCCAAAAGTCAAGAGGATCTCCAGCTTCTAAATCGGTATCGTGTGTGCGTCCTCGTCGTAATCCAACACCACCAAAAATCTTATCCATATACCCACGGATGCGCCATAAGCCATTAAAGCTATACCAACCATTACGTCCGCCAATACTCCAAATTTTGTTGAGGGTATATGCTTCGTCTTTTACAGGACGATGTCTTAAGTCTTCGAAACAACCAAACTGAGGCAATTCTATATGCTTAGATAATTGATCTTTAAACACACCACTGCTTACAGCATCTTTCCAACTCGAAATCACTGCATTTTGTTCAATTTTTTGAAAAGCTAAATCTACAGCTGTTTTGTAAGCCATTGGTTCTATCTGTATGTGATCATTGATGTTGCTAGGTTTACCAATGACTTCCACTTTCATACTATCTACCAATGCCGAAGCCAATTGAAAAGAGGTTGATGTTACAAAATACAGCCAAAACGATGATAGTTTTGGAGACAGAACAGGCAAGGTGTAGATGTAACGTTTTAAGCCTCTAACTTCCGCAAATTGAAGTAACATTTCTTTATAAGTTAAGACTTCAGGACCAAAAACATCATACGCCTTATTATAAAGTTCGGTTTTACCTAGTGCACCAGATAGATAGGTGAGGATATCTCTAATGGCTAATGGTTGTGTTTTAGTGTTTAACCATCGTGGTGTTACCATTATAGGTAATTTTTCTACAATATCTCTAATAATTTCAAAAGACGCACTGCCACTACCAACAATAATACCTGCTCTAAATGTTGTTAGGGCATAGGTTTTAGAGCTTAAGGTTTGTTCTACTTGAAGTCTAGATTTTAGGTGCTTAGATAGTGAGTTGTCATTTACAATACCACTTAAGTAAATTACTTGTTGGCAATTGGTAGACGTCATTAAATGTTTAAAATTTAACGCACAACGTTCTTCTAAAGTTTCAAAATTATTAGACGATGTTGCCATAGAATGAATTAGATAATAGGCAGCATCTATATCTTTTGGAATTTGAACATGGTCAGGTTCTAAAAAATCAACCTTTATAAAAGAACAATTTAGATGGTTTTGTAATTCATCTGGAGTTCTATTTAAATCACGGACACAACAAATCAATTCATGCTTTTGTTCTAATAATTGAAGCGCTAATCGTTTGGCTATATAGCCCGTTGTGCCAGTAATGAGTATGCGCATTATAGATTGGTTTTTACGAATTGTTGCATCTAAAGATTTTTGAAATTATTTATTTTAATATTTTGAGCCTTAAGGTCGAACATTAAATTGTAAAGTCCAAAGAACGTTCTATTGATATAAATAAAATGTTTAGAACCTCGGTTTCCGTTCATATTTCTTAGTTCTGTACTTTTAGAATAGCGCTGTCCCATTTCTGTAATTTGATTAAAAAATGCAGGATCTGAAAAATCAAAGCTTTCAGAGTGAAAAGGTTGAGTAAATAAGCTTAATAGCTCGTGAAACATTGCACTAAAGAATTTGATTTCTTCTTCAGAATCATCTTGTCGTAAAATTTCAAGTTGATAAAGCTTCTCGGTAAACCGTGTTGGATTTTCGATACAAGTTTTGTCTGCTAATTCAAAATAAGGAACGTAAAAATCTTCAGGAATCATCTTCATACATCCAAAATCTAAAGCAATAAGCTTAGCGTCTTCAGCGATTAAAAAATTTCCAGGATGAGGATCGGCATGTACTTTCTTTAACGTATGAATTTGAAACATGTAAAAATCCCATAATGCCTGACCTAGTTTATTTGCTTTAACTTGGTCTGTGTTATGTGCTGTAAATTCTGAAAGGTGTTCACCTTTCATAAAATCCATAGTAATAATACGCTCAGATGAAAATGCTTCGTAATACTCTGGGAATTCTAAATTTGGAATATGTTTACAAGCTTCTGCAATTTCTTTACTCTGCGCAATTTCTAAAATGTAATTGGTTTCTTCGGTGAGTTTGTTTTCAACTTCTTTAAAATACTTGTCGGAGTCTTTTCCTTTAATATTAAACATCTTAATAGCAATGGGTTTTACCAAAGCTAAATCTGATGCTATACTTTCTGCAACTCCAGGATATTGGATTTTCACAGCAAATTTTTTCCCATTCTTTTCCGCCATATGAACTTGGCCTATACTGGCAGCATTTACTGAAGTTGCGTTGAAAGTGTCAAAAATGTCTTCGGGATGTTTTCCAAAGTATTTTTTAAATGTTTTTATAACTAATGGAGGAGATAGTGGTGGCACAGAGAATTGTGACAATGAAAATTTCTCAACATAAGCCTGTGGTAAAATGCTTTTCTCCATGCTTAGCATTTGCGCTACTTTTAAGGCGCTACCTTTTAGTGTTTTAAGACTGTCGTATATGTCTTCTGCGTTATTTTGATTAAGGCGTTCTTTGGCATCTTCTTTAGAATTTACCATTTTGTCGCCATAATACTTTAAATAATTCACACCAACTTTAGCTCCAGTTGAAACTAATTTTGAAGCTCTAGATATTTTGGTCATCGGAATACTATCTATTGTTTTCATCTAGTTGGAGTGTATTTTTTCTTTATATAAGAATTTACCAAAGTCAATAAGACTTTTTAAAGGAGTGGTATCTATTAAATCAAAACTTGCCTGAACTGACTTTTCGATAAACACATCTGTTTTTTCAAAGGCTAGTGATGTGTCATCTAACCAAAATTTTAGGGTGACTAATAATTGAAACCAAGCGGATTCTTTGAGACCTCTGTTTTTTAATTTTTCGAGTTTTTCTTCCTTAAGATCAATGGTTTTAATGTCTAAATGATCAATGTAATTGGTAAAGCTCTTCTTTAAGTGTGATAGCGTTTTTAGAGACTTTAATTGGTTTTTATCCGTGTTTAAAGCATGGGCCACATAGCTTCTATTAGCCGTTAATATTTCAAAAAACGTATAATAAAAACTGAGGAGTTTGTTTCGTGCATCAAAAGATTGATAATCTTCGCTTTTTTCTAAAACAGCTAATGTGTTATCAAAAAATATTTTGAATATGGATTGTTCTAAAATTTCGAAGGAACTAAAGTATTCATAGAATTTTTGTTCTTCAAAATTGTGGTCTTTAGCAAAGGCATATACCGTATTGGGTTTGTGATTATGTGTTAGAACATAATCCATGTAAAAGGATATAAGATCAGATGCTTTTATGTTTTTCTTTTTTGCCATTGTAATTAATTTACAATGTAAAGATACGTTATGTTTAACTATTTTATATTATGGTTAAACAAAATTTAACACCAATTTCTGATACTTTTGCGTTTTGTTACGTTGTTTGAGGTAAATAATATTTTTTACGCAACCAAAATGCGACTCTAACCAAGAGAATTAAAGCGGGTACTTCTACTAAAGGACCAACAACACCAGTGAAGGCTTGACCTGAGTTTAATCCAAAGACAGCAATGGCTACAGCAATGGCTAGTTCAAAATTATTTCCCGCAGCTGTAAAAGCTATAGCGGCTGTTTTATCGTAAGTTGTTCCCATGGCTTTACTGACAAAAAAGCCAATAATAAACATTAGCGTAAAGTAGATTAATAAGGGAACCGCAATAATGAGGACATCCATGGGGATTTCTACAATTAACTCGCCTTTAAGTGAAAACATAACCACGATGGTAAATAACAAGGCAATTAGGGTCATTGGTGAAATGGCTGGTATAAATTTCTTAGTATACCAGGCCTCACCTTTGAGTTTTACCAATATTAAGCGTGAAAGGATACCGAGTAAAAACGGAATACCTAAATAGATCGCTACACTTTCGGCAATCGTAACAATGGAAATATCTACAATAGCTCCTTCAAAACCAAAATAGGGTGGAAGTACCGTAATAAATAGGTAAGCATAGAAACTATAAGCAAAGACTTGAAAAATACTATTGAGAGCTACAAGACCTGCTCCATATTCACTACTACCTTCAGCTAAATCGTTCCAAACTAATACCATGGCTATACAACGAGCCAAACCAATAAGGATTAAGCCAACCATGTATTCAGGGTAATCTTGTAAGAATGTAATCGCTAAGATGAACATTAATACTGGGCCAACAATCCAATTTAAAACTAAAGATATAGATAAAATTTTCACATCTTTAAACACCTTTGGTAATAAGGCATAATTAACTTTCGCCAATGGAGGATACATCATTAAAATTAAACCAATAGCAATAGGTATATTGGTAGCTCCGCTACTGTAAGATTCTACAAGCTCTGGAAAAGATGGAGCAAAAAAGCCAATACCAACTCCAATAGCCATAGCTATAAAAATCCATAAGGTAAGATAGCTATCTAAAAAGCTTAATTTTTTTTTGATTGCAGTCATTGTAATTAGTTTACGATGTTAGAAAACACATATTTTAGTTCAGTAGCAATTTGAAGGCTACGCTCGTTATATTTTTCTAATTGCTGAGGCGTATTATCAAAAGCTTTAGGGTCTTCATAGGTTATTGGAATTCGTTTTTCGGCACCAGCAATAAATGGGCAACCTTTATCTGCGTTAGAACAGGTCATAATTGCAGTAAATTCTGAAACTGGATTAAACTGAGCATCAAATGTTTTTGAAAACCCAATAACAGGATGTGCGTTTTTAGAATATTTGATACTGTAAACCGGATTGGTTCCGTTAGAAAGCATTTCAATTTTAAATCCTGTGTTTTCTAAAGTTTTTGCAACCATTGGAAATAAGGCTGTAGCTTCTGTTCCGCCAGAATAAGAGTACACATTATCTATTTCAAAATAGGACGCCATTACTTGTGCCCAAACTTGAGATAAATGGCTGCGACGGGAGTTATGTGTGCAAATAAAATTTAAGTTAACCCTAGATTTATTAGTTACTTTTAATTGTACAAAATCTATAAGTGGTTGTAAAATAGTTTTGCGTTCTTTGGAAATAGAATTTGTATTTAGCTGTTCTATTTGGGTTTTAATAGGTTGGTATAGCATAGCTTTTTACGAAATATTAACGATTAACAACATCCAGAACCAGGCGCACAAGACGGAGCTTCTTTTTGTAATTCTGATAGTTTAAGTTTTGGTTTCTTTTCAGGAATACCACATTTGTCTTTGGCTAAACAATCTGTCAATTTTGTCGTCAATAAAAAATGTGTGCCATCAAAGTCTAAACCATATTTTCCAATCGTGTCACCTTGGTATTCGACTTCAATTTCTAAGTCTTCAATGTTTAAGACTTTTTCAGAAAGTTCAATAATGCTTAGTAGTTTTTCAGGGTGTAACCTATGGTCGTAATCGTCTGCTTCCCAAAGCTGAAAGTTGGCTACGTTTTCAGTTCTTACGGTCCCGCCACAATCAATAAAATGCTTCGATATTTTACCGACTTCTGTTACATGAAAGTGATTTGGTACTAAAGTGCCGTTTGGTAATTGAAACGCTATAGTGTCTAAGGTTTGTAATTTTGATTTAATTTCTGATAATTTCATAAGGCAATATTATATTTAACAACAGTTATTGTTTTCATTTATATCTTGATTAAGGAATACAGAAAGTACGGTTTTCATCTGTGACCAATTATCTTTATCAATACAGTAACAAATGCTGGTGCCTGTAATGTTTCCTTTTATAAGTCCTATTTTTTTTAACTCTTTTAAATGCTGAGAAATGGTAGGTTGTGCTAAACCAATTTCATCAACTAAATCCCCACAAATACAAGAATCTATTTTAAATAAATGCTGAAGAATAGCCACTCTCGCTGGATGACCAAAAACTTTAGCGATACTCGAGAGCTCATTTTGTTCTGGAGTGAAAATTTCTGATTTCGTTAAACCCATAAGTCTTTATATTATTATATTGCAATATTACGATTAATACTGTTATTATCCTAAATATTGCGTGTTAAGAAATCGTTATTAAGAATGTTAGTTTTCATTTTAAGGATTCCTTAACATTTATAGCATAGCTTAAGTTGTAATTTTACAACAGTTAAAAACAAACACTTAACACTATAAAAAATGAAGAAATTAGTACTATTTACATTTGCTTTAACTTTAATGTTTTCGGTAAATGCACAAATTAAAACACCACAACCAAGTCCTTTTACAAAAATTGAACAAGTCGTTGGTTTAACAGATGTTACTTTAGAATATTCTCGTCCAAGCATGAATGGGAGAACTATTTTTGGAGACCTTGTACCTTATGGTAAATTATGGAGAGCTGGAGCAAATAAAAACACAATGATTACATTTAGTGATGACGTAGTTGTTGCTGGTAACACTTTAAAAGCTGGTGCTTACGCTATTTTTATTACACCTTCTGAAAAATCTTGGGAGGTTATTTTCTATACTGACACTAACAATTGGGGAGCACCAAAAACTATTGATGCTGCAAAAGTTGCTGCAAAAGTGAAGATTGAAACCATGCAGTTACCAATGAAAGTTGAAACATTTACGATTACTTTTGATAATTTAAAAAGTGGTTCTGCAGAATTAGGGTTTATCTGGGAGAATACTATGGCTAATTTAAAATTTGAAGTTCCAACTGCTAAGACAGTAGCGGCTTCTATTGAAAAAGCAATGGCAGGACCATCAGCTAACGATTATTATGCTGCAGCGGTTTATAACTTATCTGAAGGAAAAGATTTAGAACAAGCTAAAGAATGGATGGATAAGGCGATGGCTATGACTAAAGATCCTAAGTTTTACCAATTGAGAAAACAATCATTATTGTACGCTGCTCTTGGAGATAAAAAGAAAGCAATTTCAACAGCTAAAGAATCTTTAGCTAAAGCAGAAAAAGCAGGTAATGCTGATTATATAAAAATGAATAAAGATTCTTTAAAAGAATGGGGAGCTAAGTAATTTACTAGCTATCAGACATAAAATAACAAACGCAGCTTTTGGGTTACTTATAGTAAACAAAAAGTTGCGTTTTTTTGTTTGAATTGATGTTGGTTAAAATCTAAGGCTATTATTAAAAAAGTGTTGTGGCATTCTTTATTTGCTTTATAATAGGGAAACTTAGCCTTGGTTTATTCTTGTCATCCTAAAAGATAAAAGTGCTATCGTAACATAAAACTATAGACTAAAAGTTTTAACTTTTTCTAGGTTTTATAAGGCAGTTATAGTGTAGAATTAAAATTTAGAACAGTAGATAAGTCAGACATAAACGTAATAGCTTATAGGACTAATTATACGGCTTTTTTTGGTAATAGCATTTGTAATAGATGGGCAATTGTAATGACAACAATACAACCAAATAAATTCAGCCATAAGTAAGGCATCCAATCTAGCCACCAGCCAATAACGACAATAGCCTGTGTTATTAGTGCACCAAAAAATACAGCATTCCCTTTTATATATTTAAAGAAGAAAGCGAGTAAAAAGATACCCAAAACATTGCCGTAAAAAATAGAACCTATAATATTAACAAGTTGAATTAGATTCTCAGCAAGATCTGCAAAACAAGCAATAATAATGGCTACAATTCCCCAACCAAACGTAAACCATTTGGTCATTTTTACCATGTGTTCTTCACTTTTGTCTTCCTTTTGATTTCTGCCGTATAAATCAATAGACGTAATGGTTGCCAATGCGTTAATTTCTGAAGCTGTTGAAGACATTGCTGCAGATAATATAACAGCTAATAATAAACCAATTAAACCTGTTGGTAGGTTATTTAAAATAAACCTAATAAACATGTAATCTCTGTCGTTGGTTTGTGTGTCTTTAGCGGCATCTTTGTATAGTGCTGTAAGTGCAGCCGATTTTGTGATATATGCTTCACTTTTAGGGTTAGACTTCAAAGCGTCAACTTCACTTTTAAGCTTATTGTATGCTAAGGTATAATCAGAATCAATAGCTTTTTTTATTAAAAACTTTGATTCAGAGCGGTAGGTTTTTTCAATACTGTCTAATTGAAATAGTTCGTTTTTTAAACTGTCATCAGTGCTTTTAGATAATGCCAAACTCACTTTTTGTTTTTCAGTAAATAATGCGGCTTGTTTATCTTGAAGCCTTCTGTAATCGTCACCAAATTCAGAAACTAAAACAGTCTGTTCAGATTTGTCTATAAAGTTTAAGGGCGAAGGATTAAATTGATAAAACACAAATACCATTACACCAACAAGTAGTATAAAGAATTGCATTGGTACCTTTAGCATACCATTAAACAATAAGCCCATTTGCATTTCTTTCATAGATTTACCAGAAAGATAACGTTGCACTTGACTTTGGTCTGTGCCAAAGTAGGAGAGCATTAAAAATGTACCTCCAATTAAACCAGTCCAAACGGTATATCTATTTTCTAAATCGAATGAAAAATCTAAGACTTTCATCTTTCCTGTAGCGCCAGCAATATCAATGGCGTCTATAAACGAAACTTCTTCTGGGATTAAATTAATGATGATAAACAAAGCGGCTATCATTCCTGCAAAAATGACAAACATTTGTTGTTTTTGTGTTACGGTTACGGCTTTTGTTCCTCCAGAGACAGTATAAATAATAACTAAAACACCAATAATGATGTTAAGGGTAATAATATTCCAACCTAAGACAACAGAGAGTATAATAGCAGGGGCAAAGATGGTAATTCCTGCTGCAAGACCTCGTTGAATTAAAAAGAGAATGGCTGTAAGACTTCGGGTTTTAAGGTCGAATCGATTTTCTAAAAACTCGTAAGCTGTGTAAACTTTAAGTCGATGATAGAGAGGGATAAATACCAAGCAAATTATAACCATGGCAATTGGAAGTCCGAAATAAAACTGGACAAAGCCCATGCCATCAGAAAATGCCTGACCTGTTGTAGAAAGGAATGTAATTGCACTTGCTTGAGTTGCCATTACAGATAGACCAATGGTCCACCATTTAGAAGTATTACCTCCTTTTATGTAATCTTGTGCATTTTTTCGACCTCTAGTTTTCCAAGTTCCATAACCAACAATCGTGGCTAAAGTTGCTATTAAAACCGTCCAATCAATCCAATCTAAAGTTTGCTGCATTATATGTTTTTATGCGAATGAAGCGGTAATAAAGTAAAATAAGACAATGTAAAGTGCATTTGCTATTAAAACAGCAGTATACATTTTACTCCATTTTTGCTTTGGTTGTGGTTGGTTTTGGTTGCGCATCTTTTTAGTTTTTAGTTAGTTGTTAGGGGTTTGTTATCTAATATTAGCTAAAAATCATCAGTTTTTAAATGACGGTTTATCGGCTTTTTCTGCGGATAGTAAGTTAGCAAAAATTCTGAAAGCACCCGACACTCCAGCAGGAAATTCTCTAAAAAAACTTAAACCTGTATAAATATAGTTGCCTTTACCGTATTTAGCAACCAATAGTGCTCCCTTTTTTGAACTTTCGCCTTTGTCATTTGATGCCAGTAATGGTGTGAATTCTTTAGACCATTCATTAGGAAAATATAAGCCGCGTTCTTGTACCCAACCTTCAAAATCTTTACTCGTAATTTTATTTGGAAAGTTTAAAATTGGATGATTTGGTTCTAAGATTTGAATGGCAGCATTTTCATCCGTAACTCTGTCTCTAGACAATTTTAAGTTATAAGGCGCTAAGTTATCTATTTTAATACCTCTACTGGTATTGTATTGAATGATTAAATTACCACCTTCTTTTACGTACTCTAACAAGAATTTTTGTTTAAACTTTAAGTCTTCAACAATGTTATAAGCTCTAATGCCAACAACAATAGCATCAAAATTAGTTAAGTTTTCTGGTGAAATTTGTTCTGGTTCAATAATAGTCACATTATAACCAATTTGTCTTAAACTTTCAGGGACTACATCTCCAGCGCCTTCAATATACCCAATGTTTTTACCTCGTGTTTCAATGTTTAACCTTACGACTTTACTTTCACTTGGCATTAAAACCGTTTGAAATGGTATGTGAGCATAATCGATTTCTATGAGTTCATCGGTATAAAATTCACCATCAATATTCACCATTGGTGTAATTAAACCTTCGTTTTGGTTTTTTGGAGGTATAACTGTAAATACCACTTTTTGAATATCATCTTTATTGGCGATTTCAACTTTTTGTTTTTCTGGATAGACATTCCAACCTTTAGGATATGCCATTTGTACATAACCTTCAATATTATTCTTTCCAGCTTTAACAGTAACTTCAATTTCTTTTTGTTGGTCGTTTTCAAAGATGAAAACCTTATCACTTATACTTGCTGAAACTATTGGGATAATTTCGAAAGGTCTATATAATTCGCCTTTATCTGGTTTAGAATAACGATAAATTACAGGTTTTGTAATGCTTAAAGGTGTGCCTTCAATCATTAAGTTAAAATCAACAAAAACGGCTCTTGGTGTTTCTGGTAAACCGATTAAATTTTGGTTTTCCACGTTATACATGCCTAAGGAGCTTTTTTTGTTTAGCCAATATGGTGTTGTGTAATTTTTATTGTTTGAAATCGTTATGCTTTCTTCAAAGTTTAGCTTTTGGTTTGAAGCCAAAGTTATATTTTTAGTAATGCCTCTTTCTAATGTTGAAAGGCTATAAGAGACCAAATTAATATTGGTATTGCTTCGGTTTAAAACTTCCATATCTAACGTTACATTAGAATTTGGTGCTGCATTTGGGGTTTTAGCTGAAACTTCCAGGTACAATCCAGAGCAAGCTTCGATAATTGTTTTTAATTCTTTTGTTTTAACGGTTTTCCAGTGCTCGTCTTTTACATTTTGAAGCAATTTATAAGCTTCTAAAAGTTGTGGTAAATGTGATGCTGGGTTTTTAAAGTTAAAATGCGTTTCTACCAACTTTAAAATGTTTCCAATGGCCTTTCCGCCTTCAATTCTGTTCCAAGACACATCTATTCCAGAGAAGATATCTTCATTTTTTTGAAGTGGTTCACCTTTTAGAAACTCAATATATTCTTGTTGAGAGCCTCGTTGTGACAAACGTCCAAAACCTTGACATAAATGTTGACTACTTGCCAAAGCCGCCACTTCGTTATTAGACATGCCTTTGCTTGGGTAATAAACACCAACGTCAAAATTTATCATATTGCTTTTGTCTAATTTGTCAAATTCTTCTTGACTTCCGTATCTCCACCAAGAGGTGTTGTAAAATAAGCGTTTAGGTTGCCACGTTTGGGTTAATTCTAATTGTGAGGTGTATTTAGAAGCATCATTTGCTAAATCAAAAGCTTCCATACTTAACATGGCCGAAGCGGTGTGATGACCATGCGTACGACCAGCTCTTCTATGATCAAAACGGTTAATAATAATATCGGGTTTAAATTCACGAATAGCCCAAACAACGTCTGATAATACATCATCTTTATTCCAGATTTCTAAAGTTTCGTCTGGATGTTTAGAATATCCAAAATCATTGGCTCTGGTAAAACGTTGCTCACCACCATCAACACGTCTTGCGGCTAACAATTCTTGGGTTCTAATAACGCCTAAAAGTTCTCGGATTTCTGGACCAATAAGGTTCTGTCCTCCATCTCCTCGAGTTAACGATAAATAAGCTGTACGTGCTTTAACTTCATTAGACATATAAGAAATTAAACGCGTGTTTTCATCATCAGGATGTGCTGCGATATACAAGACGGATCCTAGAACGTTGAGCTTTTGAACCGCTTCGTAAATCTCTGAAGAATTGTATTTTTTAGGTTGTTGCGCTTGTAATGAAACGATGGAGCTTATAAAAAGCAATAGACAAAGTCTAAGTTGGTACATGAGGTTATTAGTTAGTTTCGTTTCAAATATAGAAAAGTTAGTAGGTTCTGAACTTTGTTTTAGATTTTTTTAACGTTGCGATTAAGATACTAACGCTTTTGATAGAAACGGTGACAAATGTCTCAATAATGACTCCTATAGACTTTAATTTTTAGGTGTCACATGTTACATCATCCCAATCAGAACTCATGTAGTTAATGAGCCAATTGAGTGCATAATGTCTTTCATAGACAATTCCGTTATGAATTTCTGTAATTTCTTTACCGTTTATTCGAGCATCTACACAAGCCCAATCCATTCTGTAGTAGAGGTCATTAGCGTTTAGTATTTCGGTTTTACTTCTAACCTCTGTTTGTGCATTAATAAAGTCGTTTGGATTTTTATCTGGGCCAATTGGGTAGTTTTCGAATGGAATATTGTTTAAATCGGCCATCTGATTTGGGAAACCAAGATCGTTTACAATTTTTAATGCCCACATTAAGGTCCAAATGCACTCACATTTCCATGTTTCTTGGTTTTTCTTTTGGTCAGTAGGATTCTCTAGAAATGATTTTTCATCAGGAGTTACTATATCTAGTAAATCAAAATCAGTAATCATTTTTAGTGCATCTTCACCTGAAATATTATTAAAAGCAACCAAATTGGTAATGGTTAAAATGGTTACTCTTTGCGCTATTTCTTTTGCTGTTCTTATGGTGGTGTCATTTTCACTTTCTATAAAGGGAAGGTTGGCGTTAATTTTTATGTGGTGATTTTTTAGGATGAGTTCACTTTTTTCTTTTCGAGATTTTTGGTCTTCTGTGATTTCTTCTATTTCACCATCGTAATATTTAGAATCTATGGCAACTTTAAGCTCTGTTATTTCACAATGTCCGTTTAAATCAATAATTAAGTTTAGGTGTTTGTCTAAAAAGTGTTGTCCATCTGCTTTAGAAATTATGGTTTGCGGTTGAGCAAAAACAATGGCGTCAAATTCACCTGCTAATTGACTAATGATGTCTTTAAGGTTTTTGGTTTTACCTTTTTCTTGAAAAATTGAAAACTCAGAATTAAGGGTTTGGATTTTTCTTAAAAATAAACTTTTAATATTTTCATTGGTTGTAGGAAGGGAAGACGCAAAGCCATAAAGTCCTTTTAAATTCTCGTTTAGCGGGCAGTGTTCTGTATCGCTGATTTGATAATCAGGTTGAAGCCGTTCTCTGTATGAAATTTTTACAATGTGGTCTGAAGAGAACAGGCCTCCTTTTGTTTGTATTTCTGCGATTTTAAAGCCATCTAATTCTGAAAAGGTGATTTGTCCTTTAGGAATATTAGTTTTTAAAATAGTTATGATTTTATCGAAGCCTAATTGGTGTGCATATAATGTGCAAATCATTCTATTTAATTTTTAAAGATGCGTTTAAATAAAGGGAAATTTGATTTTGTAAAGCTTCTAGAGCCATTTTTTACGTTTAAAATAAAAGAGCAATCCAATAAACAGAACAAACATTACACCTAGAAGTATAAAATAACCGTTTTTATATTTTAGTTCAGGAATGTATTCAAAGTTCATTCCATATATGCCTGCAAGAAAGGTTAATGGGATAAAAATGGAAGACATTATGGTGAGTACTTTCATTACTTCGTTCATTCGGTTACTAATGGTTGTCATATACATGTCCATTAAACTCCAAATCATTTCACGGTAGATATCTATGTTTTCAGACACTTGAATTAAATGGTCATAAATATCTCTGTAATAGGTAATAGTGCGTTTGTAGATTAAAGGGTGTTCGCCTTTTTCAATCCGATTAATAATTTCACGTAGCGGAAAAATAGCACGACGTACTTTTAATATTTCTCGCTTTAATTGTTGTACTTCAATATTAATGTTTTCTCTTGTGTTTCCGGCAAACAAATCGTTTTCTAAATCTTCAATTTTATTGCCTAAGGTTTCAATAATACTAAAATAATGATCTACAACAGCATCAATTAAGGCATACAATAAATAGTCTGATTTTAGACCGCGTATTCTACCATTACCATGGCGCAGGCGTTCTCTTACTGTATCAAAGACATCGCCTTCTGCTTCTTGAAAAGAAAGGACGTAGTTTTTTCCTAAAACGAAGCTTACTTGTTCTATAACAATGTTTTCATCGTTGTCATAATACAGCATTTTAAGTACAATAAATAGATAGTCGTCATACTCATCAATTTTAGGACGTTGTGTGGTATTTACGATATCTTCGAGAACAAGAGGGTGTAATTCGTACTGTTTACCTATGTTTTCAATCTCATTAATGGCGTTTAACCCATCAATATTTATCCAAGTAACAGAATCTGTGCTTTTGTGTATTTTGGCATCTTCAATATTAGTGAGGATGCTTTCATTTAATGTTTCTTTGGTGTAATCAAAGGATTCAATATGAAGTAGTTTTTCGGTTTTTACACCAGTATAAACTAAAGTGCCAGGAGCTTTTCCAATATGTTTTTTATAATTATGTGTGCGTTTTTTTATTGGTTTATTCTTCATAAGTTATAAAATACTACTGTCGTCTAAAGCATCCTTTTGCAATAAAGTTACAGCTTTTTGAAGAATGAGATTGTTTGGATAGGTTACTAAATCTCCATTATCCTCTCTAAGATGAATTTGAAACGCTCTAATATCTTCAATAATAGCCTCTAGTGGATAGTCTTTATCATGAATTTTTATTTTATCACCAACTTTATATGGGAAAGAAAAAAACATAATTACACCAGAAGTGATGTTACTTAAAATAGACCAAATAGCAAATAAGGCCACACCAATAACGGCAAATACAGAAGAAAATACAAGTGTAATATCTCGTGTTTCTGCACCAAGGATAAAGGCTTCTATTAAAATAGCTATAAGAACAAAAACGACAGTTACATATCTACCAATTAATGTTGCTCGTGCTTCTGTAGTACCGCTTTTTTCGCCTATTTTTTTTACAGTAATTACAATAATTGTCCTAATTATAAATAATACGATTAATAATATAATCGTATAAATAAATTTGTCTTGATAGTTGGAAAATATTGAACTCATGTAAGGCTTATTTTGCTACACAAATATAATTCAGAAACCATAAAGTCTATTGTAATTTTAAAGTTTCTCTAAGGTTTAAATCTGCATTGCTTTTTTTATTCCAATAGTCAGATTTTAAGGTTTCTAATTTTGTAGCTTTTGTAGTTAAGGTTGCGCTAGAAGTACCTATTCCGTTAGTTGTGGTTTCTTCCCAACCTAAAATATCGAAAGGAAAATTAGGATTGAAATTTATTTTTAAAGTTCGGTTTGCCTCAGGATACGAAATGGTGTAACTATTATTTTCTAATTTGGTAAAAGCTTTTTGAGGTTCTAAGGCTTCGTGATTAAGTCTTGTAGATTCTAATGCCGGAATTAGGTCTAATTGCCCTACAGGAAGACTTTTGGGATCTATTCTTAATTTAGTCCATAATTCATTTTCGGTCCATGTTTTATCTAGCTTAAAGTTTTCGTCAGCTTCCCCTTGGAAATATGAATGTGATTGTACTTCAAAAGTATTGCGATTATTTAGTTGCATATAAACATGTCCACACCATTCTTGTATAGAAGCAGAGATTTTTAAGGCATGTTGATTATTAGTAACGGGATAAAACGTACTCTGCATTATAGAGTATGGATATATGCCCGTATTAAAATTTTTAGTCGCATTTAATTTTAAAACAGGAATATTAGTTTCATTATAGTTGTCTGCTTTAACTTGTACATTGGGTAGAAAATCTTCTGTGACATAAACTAAAACAGCTGTGCCTTCTCGTAATTCGCCATAACGAGCTTGTTCTAATTTGTAGGATGTTATTTCTGCTTCACCATCATACCAATACGCTTTAAACTCTTCTGATAATTTAGGTGCTGGTGCTACCTCTTCTGTTTTAGGTTCTGAAACTGTGGCTGTTTCTAATGTTTTGGTCTTGTTTTCTGTACAAGATGTAATAATAGAGGTTACTCCTAGAATTAAAAGGTAAAAAAAGTTACGTTTTATATGTTTCTCCATGACTTGAATGTTTTTAGATTCTGAAACTAATCTGAAATTAAGACATTTTGCCTCATAATTTCAAAGTATAATAAAGGTAAGACTCTAAAAACCTTTGACAATGGTATTTAACGTTTCGTAAAGTAAATGTGTTGGCAAACCAACAACGTTGTTATAAGAACCTTCAATACTTGTAATGCCTATTGCTCCAATCCATTCTTGTATACCATAAGCGCCAGCTTTATCTAGTGGTTTATAGGTTTTAACATAGTACCAAATTTCTTCGTCTGTTAAAGCCTTAAAAGTTACTTTTGTTGTTGTATTAACAAGGTGTTGCTCTGTTTTTAATGTAAAACAGATAGAAGTAACAACTTCATGTGTTTTATTACTCAACGATTTTATCATAGAAAAAGCATCGTCTTCATCTTTAGGTTTGCCAATGGCTTTATGGTCTAGCCAAACAATTGTATCGCTTGTAATAAGAATGTCTTTATGCTGAATGTTTTCTGTAAAAGGTGTCGCTTTTAATTTTGCTAAATAATCAGTGATTTCTTCACGTTTTAAGTCTTCAGGATAAATTTCTTCAACAGGTTTTAACTGAATGTCAAAGTCAAGATGCATTGCTTTTAAAAAAGCATGACGACGTGGCGAAGCAGAAGCAAGAATGATATTGAAATCTTTGAGTTTGTCATTAAGCATTAGCGATGGTTTTATATTAAAATAGTTACGAAAAAAGAAGTTTTATATAAAGATAAAATAAGGGTTATTTTAATATAAAGTTATATAGCAATAAAGACAACATACCTGTGAGCATTACTAATTTTAAAACTAAACTAATGTGTTTGTATTGTGCTTTCTTTTGGGCACTAAATAATTTTATACTCACATAAATTAGCGGAGCTATAACTAATATTAAAAAATAGCCAACGACAAGTTGTTGCTTAAATAAGTAGGTAATTACGTAATAAGTTATAGCGCATATAGGAATAAGAGACAGAAAAAATGCAATTTTATTAGCACGTTCTCTTCCTAAAATAATAGGTAGCGTTTGAATTCCTGCTTTATAGTCGCCATCAATATCTTCAATGTCTTTTACTAATTCTCTGATAAGATTAATCATAAAAGCAAAAATGGCGTAATCTCTAATAATATTAATGAATGTTAATTGGACAGCTTTGTTATTTATATTTATTGCAGGGATTAACTCAATAATACCCACCAATAAAATACTTAATGCCACCACAATAGACACGACAATATTACCAACTAAGGCTATTTGTTTTAGAGAAGTAGAATAAATATAAAGCAATGCAGAAGCTATAAAAAAGATAGCAAAAAAACCGGATTTATTAATCTCGTTAGTAATATAAAACCCTAAACCAACACCTAATATATTAAGTATGATAAATAAAGTATATGCATTTTTTTCGGAAATATACTTATGGATAATAACTTGGTTGGGTTTGTTTATTTTGTCAGTTTCAACATCATAAATATCATTAATAACGTAGCCTCCAGCAGCAATACAAAGTGTAGCTAATACTAGAAGGAAAAAGTTAAAATCGTTTAAGGTGGTTAATACGCTATGACTTTCGTGAAATGGTAATAAAAGGGCATATTTTACTAAATATTGCATTAGAGCAATCATTAGTAAATTTTTCCAACGGATTAAATTTAAAAAGTGAATCATTTGAAAGCTTAGTGGGATAAAATTTTAGTGATTAAATAAAATGTGGTAATCGCAATGATAATAAAAAGAATAGTGCTAATAATTACTGTTCTTTTTAAGAGTTTACGTTCTTGTTGTCGTATTTTATCTTTAATTTTTTGTTTGTCTTCTCTTGTTAAATCTTTATGCAAAAAATGCATTTTGTAATGTAGATGTGCTTCAAGATCTAGCTTATCCTTATATTTAGAAAAAGGCTTTGACGACCTTTGGTTAAATGTAGCCTGACTATTTCCAAAGCCAATATATCCAAACCCTGTGCTATGTCTTCTTCTGCTTGACATCTATGCTTTAGTCATATTTTGCATTAAAATTTCCATTCCATTTACCTTGTACTTTTAGGACTTGCTCAATCACATCTCTTACAGCACCTTTTCCTCCATTTTTATGTGAAATATATTTTGAAATGGCTTTAATTTCTGGAACGGCATCTTGCGGACAACACGGCAAACCAACTAGTTTCATCACGGGATAATCTGGAATATCGTCTCCCATATACAACACTTGTGATTTTGAAATATTGTGTTGATCTAAATACGAATAGAGTTGTTCAATTTTATTATGAGCTCCCAAAAAGATGTCTTTAATACCTAATCCAGCCAAACGTTTTCTTACACCTTCGTTAGAGCCTCCAGAAATAATACAAAGATTAAATTGGGCATCAATTGCTGTTTTTAGTGCAAACCCGTCTTTAATATTCATAGTTCTTAACATTTCGCCTTCTGTGGTTACTGTGATTGTGCCATCGGTTAGGACACCATCAACATCAAAAATAAAGGTGGTAATGTCTGCTAAATATTCTTTGTAACTTTTATCGTCGTTCATTGGTTTATCTATTTTTTTGTTACTGGTCTAGAGGTTAGATTATGCGTCTTTTTTATAGAGGCCGTCAGTAATTTATAAATGGCTTTGTGTTCTTCTTTTTCAATCAGTTTTAGTTGCCGCTTTATTGTTTTTTTATCATTTCGTTTGGCAGGTCCTGTCTGTGCCATATAGGGAGACATTTGTTGAATTTTCTTTGCCGTTTCTTCAATTAAAGGGTGCAATATTTTAAATTCTATATTTTTAGTTTCGCAGATTTCATGACCAATTCTGTAGAGTTGGTTGGTGAAATTATTAACAAAAACAGCTGCCAAATGAAGTGTTTGTCGCTGTTCGGTTGTAATCTTATGAGGTTTGCAACCTACTGCTTTGGCTAAATCTTTTAATAGTGTAAGATTTTCCTTTTCGTAAACTTCTACACAAATAGGAACTTCCGAAAATTCTATTTCAGCCGTTTTAGAAAAAGTTTGTAAAGGGTAAAAAACACCAATCTTATTCTTTTTATCTAAATCGTGCATGGCAACACTTCCTGAGGTATGAACCACCATACGATTAGAAAATGGTATATCAGAAGACAATTGTGAAATGCTATCATCGCTAACAGCAATAATGTAAATGTCGGCTTCCTTTAATTCGTCTAGCGAGTCTGTAATATCAACATCATTAGCGTAAGACGAAATTGATGCTCGCGTACGGTTATACCATTGGACAACTGAAACGGTTTCAGATTTTAAAAAGGCTTTATATAAATGTGTGGCTACGTTGCCAGCACCTAGTAATGCAACTGATATCATGCTGTAAAAATACTAAGATTTCTTATTTTAGAATCACTAGAATGGGATTAAAAGAATAACTTTGGGTAACATTAAAAGAATGAGTCTATTTAGTAGATTGTAAATGTTAATTTCTATGGGTAAATCAGACATAAAAAATAGAGAAGATGTTTTTCTATTGGTATCAAAATTTTACGAAAAGGTAAGAAAAGATGAAAAATTAGGACCATTTTTCAATGAAACTATTAAAAATTGGGACGAACATTTAGAACATTTAACCACATTTTGGGAATCGAGTTTATTCCTAAAAACTAAATATTATGGTAATCCATTAGAAGCACATGTTAAAGTTGATGCTGCATTTAATCATAGTATTACCGAGTTGCACTTTGGCTTATGGTTAAATCTTTGGTTTGAAACTATAGATGAGTTATTTGAAGGCGACTATGCCGAAAATGCTAAACGTAGAGCACGTAAAATGGGCACCTTTATGTATATGAATATTTTTGCTGCAAGAAAGGCCTAATTTTTTATAGGCATCTTCATAAATTTGTGTTTTAAAATCTAAAACAAAACACAGATGAAACTGATTAGAGAATTTAAGGAATTTGCAGTTAAAGGCAATATGATGGATATGGCAATAGGTATCATCATTGGTGCGGCCTTTAATAAAGTTATAGATGTTTTAGCAAAGCAGGTTATTTTACCACCTTTATCTTTATTGACAGACGGAGTTAATTTTGGTGATAAGAAATTAGTATTACGAGAGGCTATAAATAGTGCTTCTGGCGAGATTATTACTAGTGAAGTTGCTATAGCTTATGGAAAATTATCTGAAGTGTTTTTAGATTTCTTAATCATTGGATTTACGGTTTTTATAATTGTAAAGTTTATGAATAGACTTAGAAATAAAGCCCATGATGCTAAAGATAAAACAGTGGTGACACCAAAGGATATTCAGCTCTTGTCAGATTTAAAAGAATTAATGGAAGAGCAAAATAGAATGCTTAAATCTAACATAAGGAATTAGGTTTGTAAATATGTATAAATTTAACATGTTTTAGTATTTTAATCTCATTTCCAAATCACTAAAATATCCTATCTTTGCGCGAGCTTAAAAAAGCCTATAGTTATGCAAAAGAAGATCGCTAATTTCCTATTCTCCACTAAACTTACTGCGTTTTTATTTATTGCCTTTGCTGTTGCAATGGCAGTTGGTACTATTCTAGATAGAAACATGGATACATCGCCAACACCATACACAAGAACGCTAATATATAATGCATGGTGGTTTGAAGCCATAATGGTGTTTTTTGTAATTAATTTTATAGGTAATATTTTCAGATTTCGTTTGCATAAAAAAGAAAAGTGGGCCACTTTAATTTTGCACTTATCCTTCATACTTATCTTGTTCGGTGCTTTTGTGACACGTTATATAGGGTTTGAAGGTATGATGCCAATAAGAGAAGGCGAAACAGAAAGTGAGTTTTTCTCTCAAAAAACATATATAGGAGGACGAATTATTGGTGATTATAAAATTAATGGCCAATTACAACAACGAAGAATAGAAGAAGAAGTCGATTTTTCTCCACGATTAGATAATGATTTTGAAAAAACCTTTGATTATGGTGATACCGAAGTAACCGTTAAACTCGAGGAATTTATTCCTGGTGCAGAGGAAGATATCATTCCTAATGAAACTGGAAAACGCTATTTAAAAGTTGTAGAGGCAGGTGATAGCGGAGCCCATAATCATTTTTTAGAGGATGGTACAGTAGCTAATCTTCACAATGTTTTAGTGTCTTTAAATAAATTTCAAGAAGGAGCTATTAATATTACAGAAACGGAAGATGGGCTTTTTATTAACTCTCCTTACGATGGAGAATACATGACTATGGCAACTCGTGCTACAGGTAAGTTAATTAAAGATAGTTTACAGCCTTTAATCCTAAGGTCTAGATATATTATTGGTAATATGCAGATTGTGTTGCCAAAACCTATTGTAAAAGGTGATTTTGGAGTTGTAAAAAAGCCGGAGCTTCTAAAAAGTAATGCAGATCCAGATGGCCTAGTCTTAAGTGTAACTGCAAATGGTGATACTAAAAAAGTAGGTGTTTTAGGTGGTCCTGGTAATTATACCGCTTTGAAAGAATTTAAAGTAGGTGGTTTAGAAATAGCATTACAATATGGCCCTAAGTTGTTAAAACTACCATTTGAAATTAAACTTAATGATTTTATTGCTGAAAAATATCCAGGTACGGAAAAAGCCTATTCTTCTTACGAAAGTAAAATAACTGTGTTTGATAAAGAAGACGGAGATTTTGATTACCATATATACATGAATCATGTTTTGGATCATAAAGGTTATCGTTTTTTTCAGGCGAGTTTTCATCCCGATGAAAAAGGAACAGTCCTTTCTGTAAATCATGATTTTTGGGGAACATACATTACTTATGCAGGTTATATATTACTGTATTTATCAATGATGGCTATTTTATTTGTAAAGAACACGCGTTTTGATGATATCCGAAAAAGACTAGCTAAATTAAAAGAGAAGAAAGCAAAAATGATGACCATGATTTTGCTTTTAATTAGTTTCTCTGGTTTTGCTCAAGTGCATTCAGAAGATGATGGTCATAACCACCAAAAGAAAACAGATAAAGCACAGATAGACTCAATACTTAGAGTGCATATTACACCAAAAGAACATGCCGCGAAGTTTTCTAAAATGGTCGTTCAAGATTATAGTGGTCGTATGATGCCAATGCATACCTATGCTTCAGAGATGCTTCGTAAACTAAGTAAAAGTGATGTTTATGAAGAATTTGATGCAGACCAAGTCTTTTTATCTATTCAAGAAAGTCCTATGCTTTGGTACAATGTGCCAATCATTTATTTAAAACCAAGAAAAGCAGATTCAATACGGTCAATAATAGGTATTGATTATGATGAAGAATATTCGAGATTAGTAGATTATTTTACGCCAGAAGGTAGGTATAAACTAGCACCTTATTTAGAAGAAGCATACAAAACACAAGTGCCTAATGGCCTTCAAAAAGAAGTAAAAGAGGCAGATTCTAGAGTTAATTTATTATATAATGCTATAGAAGGAAGGTCTATTAAAATATTTCCTGTTCCTAATGATGATAATAATAAATGGATTTCTTCTTTAGAGTTTAGAGAGCAAAACTATAGAGAAAAAATAGAAGATACGCTTTACGGTAATTTTATAAATAATGGCTTTAGTGCGTATTTAGTCACTCTAAATAATGCCAAACAAACTGGAGATTATTCTAAAGCAGAAGAATTACTAGAAGGCATTAAAAAAACACAACAGCGTTTTGGAAGTGAAGTCATGTTATCTGACGAGAAAATTAATTCCGAAATTCTGTATAACGATTACGATGTATTTAGACAGCTCTTTAGTTGGTACATGTATGCTGGTACATTATTATTTGTTTTAATTATTATTCAGATTTTTAAGTACCGAAGTAAAGGCCTCAAGGTTGCAATAAATGTATTGCTAGGTGTTATAGCATTGTTGTTTGTAATGCATACTTTAGGTTTAATCTGGAGATGGTATCTGTCAGGTCATGCACCTTGGAGTGATGCTTATGAGTCCATGATTTATGTCGCTTGGTCTACCATGTTGTTTGGATTTATTGTAGGTGTTACTAAGAAAAAAGATAGTACAGGAAGCTCTAAGTCAATTTTAGGAAAATTTACGACATCTAGTTTAACTGTTGCAGCTGGAGCTTTTGTAACATCTATGATATTAATGATTGCACATTGGAATTGGATGGATCCAGCTATTGCAAATCTTCAACCTGTATTACAAGGGTATTGGTTAATGATACATGTTTCTGTAATCGTTGCAAGTTACGGACCGTTTACCTTAGGAATGATTTTAGGTGTGGTTTCATTAGTCTTAATGATTTTTACCAACAAAGAGAATAAGGATAGAATGCTCATTAATATTAAAGAGTTAGCCATAATCAACGAAATGGCACTAACGGTTGGTTTAGTATTGTTAACTATTGGAAACTTCCTTGGCGGAATGTGGGCCAATGAAAGTTGGGGACGTTATTGGGGTTGGGATCCAAAAGAAACTTGGGCACTTATTAGTATTATGATTTATGCCTTTGTTATTCACATGCGATTAGTTCCAGGATTACGAGGTCGATGGATCTATAATCTTATGTCTATTATCGCTTTTGGTAGTATTCTTATGACTTATTTTGGCGTTAATTTCTACCTATCAGGATTGCATTCTTATGCTAGTGGAGACCAAATATTAAGTTTTCAGTTTATTGCCATAACTATTGGTATCATAGCGATATTAGGATTCTTGTCTTACAGGAAATATAAAAGACATTACAAATAATACGCAAAGACTTTAGAATACTTTTTTAAAATTGGTTGATAGATATGAGTATTTATCAACCAATTTTTTTTGTTGAGAGTTCTCTAATGAGTTGCATCCATTTTTACTAAATTTACATCTCTTAGAAACATAATTATGACTAAAAATAAACTAGGCTTAAATACCATCTGCACACATACGGGTGAAGTTAAGGACGAACAATTTAAAGGAGCAGTATCTCCTATATATTTAAGTACATCTTATGAGTTTTTAGATGTGGAGGTCAAACGATATCCACGGTATTTTAATACTCCTAATCAAGAATATTTAGCCCAAAAAATTGCGGCTTTAGAACATACAGAATCGGCTATGATTTTTGGTTCTGGTATGGCAGCAATTAGTACGATGTTTTTAGCCTTTTTACGACAAGGAGATCATTTGGTAGTTCAGAATACGTTGTATGGTGGAACCTTAAATTTTATAAAAGAAGAATTTCCTAAATATGGTATAGAATACACCTTTACCAATGGGTATCAAGTTGAAGATTTTAAAGCAGCCATTCAACCGAATACGAAATTGATTCATATTGAAACACCTTCCAACCCTTTAATGACTATTACAGATATTAAAGCGATTGCAAAATTGGGTAAATCTAAAGGCATTTTAACCTCTATTGACAATACCTTTGCATCACCAGTAAATCAAAATCCTATAGACTTAGGTGTTGATATGGTAATGCATTCTGCAACCAAATATTTTGGAGGTCATAGCGATATTTTGGCTGGTGCTGTAGCAAGCTCTAATGAACATATGGAACGCATATGGAATGTAGGTAAGAATCTTGGTGGAAGTCTAAGTGATATGACTGTTTGGATGTTAGAACGTAGTATGAAAACTTTGGGGCTGCGTGTAAAAGCACAAACCAAAAATGCTATGAAGTTGGCCAAATGGTTAGAAAAACATCCAAAGGTTTTAAAGGTTTATTATCCAGGATTAAAGTCGCATCCAGATTACAAGTTAGCTAAGTCACAAATGAAAGGTTTTGGAGCTATGTTGTCTTTTGAATTGATAGATGGCATCGATTCTCAACAATTTCAAAAAGAACTCAAGCTTATTAAATCGTCTATGAGTTTGGCTGGTGTTGAGAGTACTGTGTTATCTCCGCATTTAACATCTCACGCATTATTAACTCAAGATGAGCGTGATGCTATTGGACTTAGCAATCAGTTAATTCGATTTTCTGTAGGTATAGAAGATGTAAAGGATTTAAAACGCGATATAGAACAAGCTATAAATAGTACAAAGCACTAATATTTAAAGTGTTTTTTGTCTAAAATCACATTTTAAATTTAGTTGTAGAGACAGTCTGTTGAAGTTTTTAGTTTTAAATGCATGTCTTGCATAGCCTATTTCGGTATTTATAGTGTTGGTTATTAAAATACCCAGACCCATAAAAGCTCTATTTTGTTGAAAATCAAAAGCGTTTAAGTTGAAATGAATTTCATCATAGGATGAAATAAAGAGCATGTTATTTAGTGGTATTTTAATTTTAAATCGGTAACGTATTCTATGTTTTAATAGGTTTTCTGTAGGATATGCTAAGAACCGTTGTTCTAATCTTAACCTATGAGAAAAACCAATAGTGTTTGCTTTATGATTAAAGACTAACTGTTCAATTATTCTATTGTCTCTGATATGGGGAATATCATTGACTTCAAATGATGAATCAATATCACCATAAGCATAGCTTAAACCAATGGATAATTTGGGGTTAAAATGATAATTCAGCCCTATGATTCCTAAAAGTAAATGTGCTTTATTAGCGGGTAATTCATAGTTCCAATTAGTGAATGAGCCGCTTACACTAAATTTATCACTTATTTTGTTAGATGATGTCACTTCATACCAAGATCCTAATTTATTTTCTCCTGTGTTTTGTGCATGCAATTGCGCTTGAAATATAATGAAAGCGAATATGATGTATAGGGTGTTTTTCATAATAGACTGTATAAGAAAAAGAGCCCATTTCTGGGCTCTTTTCAGTCATGGAATTATTAAATATGGTCGTTTAAATGATGGTGTTCATCAATTAACGGACCACCTTCAATGATTTGTTGAGATGCTTCACTTGCAAATTTTTCAAAATTCAAATGGAAAGAATGTGCAAGTTGAATAGATTTACTAACATACTGGCCTTTATTTTCCCAAGTATTCATTGGGTCTAATATGTCGTCAGGTACATTAGGACATGATTTTGGCATAAATAAACCAAATATTGGATGTTGTTCGAAATCTACATTATCTAATTTCCCTTCAAGAATCGCCGTAATCATAGCTCTTGTATATTTTAGTTTTATACGAGAACCAACTCCATAAGGTCCTGCGCTCCAACCCGTATTTATTAGCCAAACATTGACACCTGCATCTTGCATTTTTTTACTTAACATTTCAGCATAAACTGTTGGGTGTAACGGCATAAATGGTTCTCCAAAACATGCAGAGAAAGATGGTACTGGCTCTGTAATACCAGCTTCTGTACCTGCTACCTTGGCGGTGTAACCAGAAATAAAATGGTAAGCCGCTTGGCCTGGTGTTAATTTTGAAACCGGTGGCAATACACCAAAAGCATCTGCTGTTAAGAAGAAAATATTGGTAGGATTACCAGCATAAGATGGCTTTTGAATATTATCTATATGATAAATAGGGTAACTTACGCGTGTGTTTTGTGTAATGCTACTGTCCATATAATCAACTTCTCCATTGTCTTTGAAGATGACATTTTCAAGAATTGCACCTGGTCTAATAGCTCTAAAAATATCGGGTTCTTTTTCTTCAGTTAAGTCAATCACTTTTGCATAACAACCACCTTCAAAATTAAAGATATTGTTTTCTGCTGTCCAACCATGCTCATCATCACCAATTAATTTTCGGTTTGGATCGGCAGATAAGGTTGTTTTACCTGTACCAGATAAACCAAAGAAAATAGCTGTGTCTCCATCTACGCCAACATTAGCAGAACAGTGCATTGGTAAAACGTTTTTTTCAACCGGAAGAATAAAGTTTAATGAAGAAAAAATACCTTTTTTAATTTCACCTGTATAAGCAGAACCACCAATTAAAGCAATTTTCTTAGTAAAATTAAGAATTGAAAAATTTCCTTGACGTAATCCAACAGCTTTAGGATCTGGTGCTTCATATCCTGGTGCACAAAGTACTAACCATTCTTCTTCAAAATTTTCTAATTCAGATTCATCAGATCTTAAAAACATATTATATGTAAACATGTTAGACCATGGATATTCTGTTACAGTTCTTACATTGGTTTTATATTCAGGATCAGCGCATACGTAAGCATCTCTAACATAAATTTCTTTGCCACTTAAATAGTTAGTGATTTCAGATTGTAGTTTATCAAAATTATCTGGGGAAATTGCTTTGTTCGTTTTTCCCCACCAAACTTTATCTATAGTATATTCATCTCGTACTATAAAACGATCTTGAGGTGAACGTCCTGTGAATTTTCCTGTATTTATAGCTAAAGTGCCGTTCGCGGTTTCTTTTCCCATTCCTTTTTCAATAGTAATGGCTTGTAGTTTTTCAGGAGAAAAATTCCAATGAGCTTTGGTGTCCTTAAGTCCATATTTAGTAAGGTCTCTAGTTTTCATAATTGAATTGTTTAATAAAGTTTCCATGATTTATAATTTTTTAATTCCACGTTCCTTTTAAAATGGCCAAATTAATGGCACTAATAGTAAAGAGGTTATTAAGAATAGTAGAAGCAATGGCGCACCTACTTTTAAGTAATCCATAAATTTATAGCCACCTGCAGTCATTACCATAGCATTTGTCGTTGTGCCTACTGGTGTTAAAAATGCTGTTGAAGCACTAATCGCTACTACAATCATAAAAGGAGCTGCAGAGATGTTAAGCGTGTTTGCTGCAATAATTACAATAGGTGCCATTAATACTGCTGTGGCTGAGTTATTAATAACTTGACTAAAAGTTGTAGTGAGTAAAAACACACCTCCTAATAAAACAACAGGGTGTAAGCTTCCTAATGAAGCGACCAAACCGTTAGCAATCAGTTCTGCTGTACCTGTTTTTTGTAATGCAATTCCCATTGGTATCATAGCTGCAATCATTATAACGCTTATCCAGCTTATACCTTTGTAAGCTTTTACCATTGGGACACAACCGGTAATCATTATTAGGCCAGCTGATATTAATGCAGCAACTGCTCCTGGTACGATTTCAAATACTAATAATGCAATCATTAATAATAAGGCAGCTAATGCGATATACGATTTAATAGTAAGGTCTGTAACCGTTTTAGCCATGCCTTCAGGACTACCACAAATAACCAAATGCTCGTAGTGTTTTTTTAACTCATCAATAGCGCTCCATTGCCCTCTAATTAAAAACGCATCACCTGCCTTTACTGTAATTTCTCTGTCTATTAAAGGTTTTGCATTTCTAGACGCAGCCATAAGTTGTACGTTGTAACGTTCAAAGAAATGCCCTGAACTTATATTTCGTCCTACAAGTGCAGATTGCGGAGTTACCAAAACCTCTGCCATACCAACTTCTTGATTGATGAGGTTGTTTCGTAATTCATTAGCAATAGGTTCTAATGGTAAGAGGCCTAATCTAAATTTTATCATTAAGGTGTTAATCGCTTCAGTATTACCTTTAACCGTAATAATATCGTGGTATAAAAATTCAGTGTCGTCTGTCGGAAGTTCAATAAAAGGATGATTACCTTTTAGACGGTTTGGATGTCTACGTTTAATACGTAATATGGTAATACCATAATCTTTTTCAAGATTCCAATCCCCTAATTTGGTATTTAAGAATGGTGATACAGATCTTACTCTCAATCTATAATAGTCGCCATCTACTTTATATGCTTCAATCCATTGGTGAAGTGTAGTGCTAACATTAACAGGCTTATTGTTGGTTTTATTACTAGGCAAAAGTCTGTAGCCTATATATTTAAAGTAGAGTAGTGTTAATAATAATAGCGGTAATCCTATAAGTCCAAATTCAAAGAAAGAAAACCCTTCTAAACCACTTTCTAGCATTGTATTATTTACAATAATGTTTGGAGGAGTGCCTGTTAAAGTTAGCAGACCACCAGTATTTGAGCCAAAAGCTACGGGCATTAATAATTTAGAAGGTAAGGTACCAATACTCCAAGCAGATGCAATGGTTACAGGCATTAGTGTTGCTACAGTACCAGTATTACTTACGACTCCAGATAGTAATCCAGAACCTAAAGTTGTTATTAATAAAAGCTTCATTTTGCTTTTGCCAGCAATTTTTATAAATTTTTCACCAGCCAAAGCAGTCCAACCTGTTTGAGAGAGTCCTTCTCCTATAATAAATAGAGCAGCAATCATAATCACGGTTGGATTACTAAATCCGCTTAATGTTTCTGTTAAATCTAAAATTCCAAAGACAAACAAGCTTAACATAGAAAGAAGTGCGATAATATCTGGTGTGAATTTACCCCAAATGAATAAGGAAATGGTAATAATTAGAATGGCTAACATTAAGGTCATAAGGACGTTATCTTTGAATAATAGTGTAAAGATAGAGTCAATAGGAAGCAATATTCATGACGAAAGTCATACTTTAGAAGTATTGCGGATTTTTCAATTTAGACCACTAAAATTTGAGAAAATCAAAGATTTATGCAATCGAAACCGTTTGCGAATTAAAAAGAAAGCGATTATCTACCTTCTTTTTAATATTTTTGATACTTAGAAAAAACTAAAAGACGTATGAAATTAGATATTTTGGCTATTGGTGCACATCCAGATGATGTTGAATTAGGCTGTGGAGCAACCTTAGCAAAAGAAGTTTCAAAAGGAAAAAAAGTAGGTATTATAGATTTAACAAGAGGCGAATTAGGGACTAGAGGAACAGCCGAAACACGTGATGAAGAGGCTTTTAATGCTGCTAAAATATTAGGAGTACAATCTAGAATTAATATGCGATTTGCTGATGGTTTCTTTGTTAACGATAAAGCACATCAATTAGAACTTATTAAAATGATTCGCTATTACAAACCTGAGCTAGTTATTTGTAATGCTATAGATGATAGGCATATTGATCACCCAAAAGGAAGCCAATTAGTTAGTGATGCTTGTTTTCTTAGTGGATTGAAAAAAATTGAAACCATTTATAAAGATGAAAGTCAAGTACAAGAAGCTTGGCGACCAAAAGCCGTATACCATTATATACAGTGGAAAGATTTAGAGCCAGATGTTGTTGTTGATGTTTCTGGTTTTATAGATAAAAAGGTAGCATCAGTATTAGCTTATAAAACGCAATTCTTTGATCCTAATAGTAAAGAGCCTGAAACTCCGATATCTAGTAAGAACTTTACAGATAGTGTAGAGTATAGGGCAAGAAATTTAGGGAGATTAATTGGCGTGGAACATGCTGAGAGTTATACAGTTGAGCGTTATGTGGCCGTAGAATCGTTATTTGATTTAAAATAATTTCAAAAACTGTTTGCAAGAGATAACAAATAAATTATCTTTGCAATCCAATTTAAAATGGTGGTTGTAGCTCAGCTGGTTAGAGCGTCGGTTTGTGGTACCGAAAGTC